>Ga0075272_1000002_pt1 | contig 117155 bp, 86 predicted proteins | sample SF_Rice_5C_0N_40_FD_69776 | JGI IMG/M metagenome (GOLD analysis project Ga0075272, IMG submission 69776) | Rice paddy soil microbial communities from Twitchell Island, California, USA - SF_Rice_5C_0N_404 | ecosystem: Environmental > Terrestrial > Soil > Paddy field/soil | place: USA: Twitchell... | reverse complement strand
CGCTGGTGCTGCTGGTGAGCGCCGGACTGATGATCCGCACGTTTCAGTCGCTGCGGAACGTCGATCCCGGGTTCACGGACGCGAGCCATCTGCAGCTTATACGGATTTCGATTCCCGCGGAATTGATCCGGCAGCCCCGGCGCGTGATCCGCATGCAAAACGACATCGTCGATAAGCTGCGGGCGATTCCGGGCGTGAGTTCCACCGCTTTTGCGAGCGAAATGCCGATGGAAGGGTTCCCGCCCAATTGGGACACCATTGTTGCCGCGGACAAGGCGCGTCCCGCCGGCGCCCTTCCGCCACTTTATCTTTACGAGTACGTCTCCCCGGACTTCTTCCGCACGACAGGCACGCGATTGATCGCGGGGCGTGAACTGACGTGGACGGATGTGTACGGCCTTCGCCCGGTGGGGCTGGTTTCGGAGAATATGGCAACGGAACTGTGGGGTTCCCCGTCGAAGGCGATCGGCAAGCGATTCCGCGAGTTTTCCGGGGAGCCGTGGCGTCAGGTGATCGGCGTGGTGCAAGACGTTTACGAAGACGGGGTGAACAAGAAGGCGCCAGCCATCGTCTACTGGCCGCCCCTGGCCAGAAATCTCTACGGTCCGGAACCGATCGACGCTCCGCCCAATGCGGTACGGACGGTGACGTTTGCGATGCGGACCGAGCGGGCCGGCACGGCAGGTTTCCTGGACCGGGTGCGGCGCGCAGTTTGGTCCGTGAACGCGGACCTGCCGCTGGCGGATGTACGCACGATGCACGACGTGTACGCCCGATCCCTGGCGCAGACTTCGTTCACACTGGTGATGCTGGGAATTGCAGCGAGCATGGCGCTGGTCCTGGGAATCATCGGGATTTACGGGGTGGTCTCCTACGTGGTGGGGCAGCGCAGGCACGAGATCGGCATTCGCATGGCGCTGGGCGCGCAGCCGTCGGATATTCTGCGCCTAGTGCTGGCTCAGGCCGGGAAAATAGCGGCCACAGGCATCGGCTTGGGATTGGTGGCGTCGCTCGCGCTGACGCGGTTGATGGCCACACTGCTTTTCGGCGTGACCGCGACCGATCCCCTCACGCTGGTCATCGTGCCCGTCGTGCTGATCGGCATTTTGCTGCTGGCAAGCTACGTGCCCTCGCGCAGGGCCATGCGGCTGGACCCGATGGTCGCGCTGCGGCATGAATGAGGCCTGCAGAGAGACCGGTATCCGAGGCTCAACCGGTGATTCTCAACTCGCCTGAAGCGGGCGAAGTTCACCGCGACCATCGCCCGCCCGGCCGAATGGGAAAAGATTCTACTTCTGGCCCGTGCTTGGCTCTGATGCGGACGTAATGCGCGCGTAGCGCGTCTTCCCCTCGAAATGAACTTCGGTGACCGCACCGCTGTCGATCATAACGGCGGAGGAGGGCGAACCTGTCGCTTCATTATTCCATTCGATGGGCGCTTCCGCGACGACTTTGCCGTTCTGTGACAGCGTCAACGTCGACTCGCTCGCCCGCACATTGTAGGTTCCCGGTTTCAGTTGCTTGCCCGCTAGAGTGGCGTTTTCGGACACTTGCACGGTGGCGCGGGCTACAGCCTTCGAGCCCTTCGCCGCGGCACTGCGCGCTGCCAGGGACAGAGCGAGCGCCAACACGGCGAGCATTACCATCACGCGATTTCTTCCAGTCAGTGACATGAGATTGGTTCCTCCTCTGAACCGCTTCGCTCTTGGGCGGGTGAGATCATCCGGCCAGTTTGTCGATGACAGAATTCGTCGAGCGGCAAATCAGGCGACACGACGCAAGAGCGTTCCTGCTCCAAGGCAATCGTGCACCCGCCGAGTCTGCGGGAAGGAGAACAGGGGTTCAGTGACGGAGGGACCACTCATCCGTGACGCCCGTCACAGGCAAGGCTGGGGCGGGAGAACCTAAGCTCAACCAATTCAACAGATCTGGGAAGTCCCATCCGGCGCGCTGTCGCTTAGGCGCGCCATTTCCTAGCGTTATTTGAAGTGGCGCACCCACTTGATGTCGAAGCCGTAGGTGCCGTTGATGTCGCGCAGGAACTCGACGGAGAGGGCGCGGCTGATGTCGTACTGCACCTGAATCATCTGGTACTGGTTGGTGGTGGCAGCGTTGGTGGAGTAGGTGATGGTGAAATTATGCGCGATCTGCTCCTGAATGGTGACGCGAGCGGCCGCGTTGGATTCGGTCGCGGCGCCGGCGACGAAGGGGTCGACGCGAAACTGGCTGATACCGAACAGATGCTCGATGCGCCCGCCAATGCCGCTGGAAATGGCTTCAGAGAGCAAGGCGGTGGCGCCATAGCTCTGCGAGCTGGCGGACTGCGAGCGCAGGCCCTCGCTTTCGCCGGGCGTGCCGAGCGCCAGCAAGGCGATGATGTCGCTGTCGGGCAAGGGAGGATCGGAGCGGTAGGTCATCGAGAGACGGCTGGCCGGGCCGGAGAAATTGATGGTCACCTGATACTGGCTGATGGTGGTGGTGGCTTCGACGTTGAGCACGGGATCGAGGCGGAAGGGATTGGCGAAATTGATGTCGCCGCGGGTGAGCTGGAACTTGTTACCGCGAAAGGCCATTTGTCCGCCGAGCAGGTGAATGTTGCCGAGCAGGATGGGACGGTCCCAGGTGCCGCGCAGGCGGACGCTGCCGTCGATGCCGATCTGCGCACCGCTCCACTGAATTTGAGCGCCCGGCGCGGCCTGGCCTTCCACATCGAAGGAAAGGTTGCGCAAAAAGGGCGAAGTGGACGGCGGACCGGGCGACGTTTCGGAGGCGGCGGCGAAGAAGGAGGCCACGTCCACGCCCCTGGAAAAGAGCAGCCGTTGAACCTGCACGCGGCCGCTGAGGAGAGAGGCTTTGGCGGAGCCGGCCAGTTGCAGATTTCCGCCGGCCAGCCAGCTGAGGCCGGTGGGATAGCGGATGCGAATCAAAGTGGTCGAGGCGTTCACCTCGTAGCGCAGCGGGCCGTCGCCGTACACGACGTTGCCGCTCAGAGTCATTTGCCCGCCTCCGGCTTGCGCGGTGATGCGATCGAACAGGAAACGGCTCTGGTCGAATACGAAGTCGCCGTTCACTTTGCTGAGGCCCACGGGAAAATCCGCATAGTTGGCGGAGGCATTTTGGATACTGGCGCGGCCGGTGATGCGCGGGCGCGACATCGTGCCGTTGATGGAGACATTGGCGTTGGCGCGGCCTTGAATTTCGAATCCGGGCAAGAAGCCGGTGAGCAAGCGCAGGTCGAGCCGGCCCAGCACCACGAGGCGCAGCGGGCGGTCGCGATCGAAGCGCGCCGAGCCGGTGACGCGCATATCGGTGTCGGGGCCGTGCAGGTGTGCCTGATCGACGCGGACTTCGTTGGCGCGGTAGGTCAAGCGAATGTCCTGGTCGTTGGTCAAGTGGACCAGCTCGTAATCGAAGGAAATGTGCGAGACGTCGGCGGTGATTTGGATGGAATCGGGCCGGCGAAGGAAGCCGGAGATGGTGAAGACGCCGTCGGCGCTGCTGTGGCTGGTGATGTGGGTGAGGTGAAGGCCCGCGACGATGAAGGGATCCAAATCGAAATGAAGCAGGGAGAGCTTGCCGGTAATGGGCTGGTCGTCGTCGAAGCCGATGGAGAGCTGGCCGTCGAGGCCGGGCTGGGCCGCTTCGGAGCGCACGGCGATGCGCGCCACGTGCCCGTCGGAGGAGATTTGTCCGCGGAAATTGCCTTCTGTTTCCGTTCCCAGGCCCAGGTTGGTGATGTGCAGCGCGCCTTCCCCGGCGGGCGCGAAGAGGGGGCCGCTGCCGCGCAAGGTGAAATCGAGCTGTCCGGCGATGGGGACAGCGCGGGTCTGAACCTCGCGAATCTGCTGCAGGGAAATCCCTGTGCCGGTCAGATCGAATTCGGTGGTCAATTCATGAGGATGGAGCGCGACGCTCCCGGCCACGCGGCTGGTGCCGCGGAGCAATATGGCGTTCGAGAGGGCCATGTCATCGTGAGACAGATGGAACTCGCCGCTCAGTTTGTCGAAATGGAGGCTGCGGACCTGCATTTCCGCCAGGACGAACTTGCCGTCGAGCACAGGATCTTCGCGGGTGCCGCTGCCGTGGAAATTGCCGGTCAGCAGCCCGCTCACCGGATAGTGCAATCCCAGAACCTCCTGCAAGTCCTCGGTAGGGGAGTTGTCGAGCCGCGCATCGAGCGACCACTCGTTTGAAGGAAGAAAGCTCCACTTGCCGTTCAGCTCGAGCGCAAGGTTGATTTGGGCCGAGGTGCGGCCGCGGCGCACGGTTGCGTTGTTCAAGTGAAACTCGTCGGGCGAATAATCCATGTCGCCGACGATGCTGTCCCAGTACAGCCGGTCGTAACGCGCGTTTTCGCCCTGCACGTGCCCGGCGAAGGTGGGGCCGTCCAGCGGACCCTGGACCGTACCCTGCCAGCCGGCTTTGCCTCCGATTTGCGCCGGGTCCTTCTCTCTGCCCATGATGACGTTGATGAAGTCGTCCCACTTCTGCAGATCATTGGAGTGAAATTTCACCTTGAGCGCGGAATCGTTGGCATCGAGCAGGCCGCCGAACGCGACGTTCGCCGTGGGCGTGGAGATTTCGCCGCCCGGGGCAATCGTGACCGAGTGGCGAAACGCGGCGTAGTCATAATCGATCTTGGCCGAAACCGGAATCATGCCAGGGGTAGCGTTTGCAGGAGGCGACCAGCGCGTCTCGCCGTGAGTGCGGAAATCCTTGAAATTGCGCAGCCAGGTGTTGACGCAGTCCGCGTCGACGGAACCCTGCCAGTGCAGCGAATCCACGGGAAAGCTGGAATTGTCGAGCGCGGCCAGGATGCGGGTGAGGTTCGCGCCGCGCAGTTTGGTTTCGGTGCGGAACTGCAGGCCGTGAAAGAGCATCTGGAGGCGGCCGTTGATTGAGCCGTCCAGGGCGGTGATGCGCAGATTCGGCACCACGAGCTGCCGGTTCGCCACGTCGTAATTCCCCCAAGTGCGGATTCCGCCGGCGTGAAACCATTTGAAGTGCATGCCGATGTCGCGCGCGTCGTAGTAGCCCCCGGCGGTCCATTGCCCGGCGGCGTAGTGCGCGTGGCCCGAGAAGTCTGTCACGCCGTCCGGCGTGTGTGGCGAATGGAGGATGGTGCGGATATCGAGGAAAGCAAGACGGCCGCGATAGTGCAGCTCGACCTCGGGATGAGAGAAGCCAACTACATCAGCGCGGACATTGAACAGGGAATGGGGCAGGGCCAGAGCCAGCTGGTTCAGCTCGAACGAATCAGGATGAAGCGAGAATTTGCCCGCCAAGTCGAAGCGGAAGGGAATGTCACGCTTGGCAGCGAGCAGAACGTGATGGAAATCGAAGCTACCCAGATAAACGCCGGTGGTTGGCGATTCGGCGCTGTAATGCAGGGCAAAGTCGAAATCGTTGCCTTGCACCGCGAGCGGAATACGCAGGTTGCCGATATCCGCGCGGCCGTCGCGCAGTTCGAGCTTGCCGATCTGGAGATCGAACAAAGTCTCCTGCCAGGGCTTGCCCTTGGGGCGCGGCTTGCGCGGAGGCAGGTTGCTGTGGCCGTGTTTGTCGATGGAAATGGCCAGCTCGGGGCGGTCGATGACGAGTTTTTCGAGCGCAATTTTGTGATGGAGGAAGGAAAGAATGCGCACGGCGACGTCGATTCGATCGGCATGGAAAAGAGGAGGAGCGGTGGGCGGTTCCAGGCCGTGCAGGGTCAAGCCGTCGATTTCGACGCGCAACTGCCAGGGATAGAAATGGAAGCGCTTCATCTCGACGCGGGCGCCGGTGCGGTCGGCGATGGCACGGATGGCCGCGCGGCGGAGAAAGCGCTGGGCGAAGCCGGTGGCAAACACGAGATAAAGCGCCAGCGCAGAGGCCGCGATCAGGACGAGCACGAAGCCGATGCCGTGTTTCCAGCGGAGCTTCACGACCCTTCTCCCGGCGGAAGGATCTGGATGTTGAGGTGCGCGCGCGTCTCATCGAGCCATTGGGAGGAGCGCGCATCGATGGCTTGCTGGATGAGCACCTCGCGAATCTGGTCGTCGACATCATCGAGGGGCGGGATTTTATCGCCGCGCGCTTTCAGCGCGGGGACCAGCTTATTGTCGTAATAATCTTGAACTTCTTTGTCACTGACTTGCGCGGCGGGGCGGAAACGGTAATCGAGAAAGCCGGAGAGATACAGCTGCTGCGCGAGCAGGCGGCGCACTGCAGCTTCGCTCAGACCCACGGTAGCGAGGCGGTCCTGAAGCACAGCCAGCGAGCCGAAGCGCTTGACCAGCTCTTGATAGGCGCGATCGACTTCCGCGGCGGGCGGCTGGCGATAGCGCGTGGCGGCGGCTTCCTGCCGGACCACCCACTGATCGGCCAGCTCGCGAATGATATCGTCGCGCGATTTCGCCTGGCCGTCCACAAGCCGCTGGAAGGCACCCAGCTCGCGGACCTCGCTCTCGGTGATGATGTCGCCCTCGATGCGCGCGGCTATGCCGTCGATGGTGCGGGAAACCCCAGGCACAGCAGCGCCGGTGGACGCCGCATCCGCCTGGCTTTGCGCGGACGCGTTGCCTGCCAGGCATCCCGCGGCGGCAGCCAGCAAAGCGAAAATGAGCAGCAGGCGTTTCACGTCAAAAGACCGGTCCAATATTGAATGAAAACTGGAAATGCGGCAGCTGAAGCAGCTGCACCTGCTGGACGGTCGAATTGTAGAACTGATAGTGCGCCGGATTCAGCTGATAACCAAAATCGACGCGAACGGGCCCGACGGGCGTCCCATAGCGCAGGCCGAAGCCTACCGTGTGCGAAAAATAATTCAACTCGGTCGGTGAAGTCGGCTTCCAGTTGAAATTGATGTGGTTGAAGTCCGTGTAGACGTTGCCCCCGTCGTAAAAGATGGTGCCGCCCAGGCGGTTGCCGATGAAGGGCAGGTGCATGGGGAAGCGCAGCTCCTGGTTGAAGGCGATCATGGCCAGGCCACCCACGGGAAACCCGGAGCAGGGGTCGCGCGGCCCCGCCTGATTCAAGCCGAAGCCGCGCAGCGATGTTCCGCCGCCGGCGAAGAAACGCTCCGGGAGGGGGATCACTTGCTCGATGGGAATGGTTACCGTGCCGGTGCACTGGCCGATATTGAAGGGATTGTCGCCCTCCACGGTGTTGGCCAGCGGCTCCTCGATGCCGAAACGAGCGGAGCGCGCGAACACGAAATCGCGGCCGAAGGAAGTGTAGGACGAATTCTGAAAGAAGCCGCGGAAGAAGCTGGCGCCCGATCCGAACTTGGTGGAGGCCACGCTGGCGTCCGCGGTGTTGAAAGTTCCGTGCTTGGGATCGCCGGGATTATCCCGGCGGTCGCGCGCGTAGGTGATGCCCACGCCGGAAACGAGGGTGGGCTGGCTGAGTAGGGGAATCTCTTCGGGGTTGATAGTCTGGTTCAGGTTGGAGGCTTCCACGCGGCGGTAGAAGTAGCGGTACAGCAGGGAACTGTAGGGCGTGACGGTTTCGACCATTTGCAGCGCGCCTTCGTAGCGGGTGGAGGTAAAGGTGGAGATGTCCTGTGTTTTTTCGGCGAAGCCGGTCAACTGCAGGCTCAGGTCGTTGTTGGAGAGGAAATTGTTGGCGGTGTAGGAGAGCGCCGAGCGGTACTCGAGAGTGCTGGCGCGCAGCTTGAGAGAAAGCGTCTGCGCCCGGCCGAACATGTTCGCGCGGGAAATCTCGAAGATACCGCGGGGGCTGGCTTCGAGCTGCGTCGCGCTGGGATCGCAGGTGGTGATGACGTTGTTGTTGCTGGTGGTGGTCGAGCCGCAGCTTTTTCCGATGCGCTGGACCTCGAATCCGAAACCGTAGGCGACGGTGTAGCGCCGGCCCTCGCGCGCGTCCACCACCACCACTTTGTGCGGGTCGGCGCCGTCAGGATTCTGCGGCGCAACTTGCACGCGCGTGAAAACGCCCAGGTTGTAGAGACGGCGCTGCGTTTCGGCCACATCGCGCTCGCGCAAGGGGCCGCCGGGGTGGATCTGCACTTGTTTGGCGATCACGCCGGGTTTGGTGTAGCGATATCCGGTGAGCAGGACTTTGGAAACCTCGACTTGGGGTCCTTCAGTGATGTGGTAGACGAGGCGCACGCGATTCGCTGCGTTCTGAGGCGCGGCCGGCTTGACGGGCTCTCCGTCGACCGTCGTGCTTGCTCCCGTGGAAGCAGCCTTGGATTCGGAAGAGGCGGGAGCCGGCAGGACTTCCTCCTGGAAGGACGCGTCGGGAAATCCCTCGTTGAAATAGAGCGCGAGAATGTTGTTGCGGTCGCTGGCCACGTCGTCGGCGGAGTAGGGCTGCCCGCGAGTCGAGCCGATCACGGACATCAGCGTCTTGGTGGGGATGGCGTGATTGCCTTCGATTGCGAGCGAGTCCACGCGTGTCTGCTCGCCTTCGGTAATGTGGAAGGTGACGAACAGATTGTCCCTCTTGTTGCGATACTTGTCGTCGATTTGCGGCTCCACTTTCGCGCTCTGGAACCCGTTGGAAACGTACAGGTCGCGAATCGAGTCGGCGTCGCTGCGCACCAGGCGCTGGCTGAAGCGGCCGTTGAAAGCGAAGGAAGCGGTCTGAATCTGCAGGCGGCCGGCCAGCAGGTCGTCGCTGAAATATTTGTTTCCGGTGAAGGCCACGCCGGCCAGGCGAAAGCGCTCTCCGCGCGTGATCTGGTAAACGATCACCTGCGTGTCGTTCGCTGCGTTCTCTGTGCTGTAGGTCACGTCGGCGTCGAAGTAACCCTGTCGCTGGAAATAGTCTCGGATGTTGCGGCGGCCTTCCTGCAAGAGATCCTGGTCAACCGCGCCCTCCGCGAAAATGGGCAGCAGGTTGCGCAGCTGCCGGCGGTGCAGGCGCGCCCCGGTGACGGCCACGCGCACGCGCGGGCCCGCCACCACGCTGTAGGACAGCGGAACGCGATTGGTTCGCACGTCGTACGTCCCGGGGGTAATCACGACCGAGGCGCCCAAGTAGCCCTTGCCGACCAGAAAACTCTTCAGCTTCTGGGTTGCGCGCGAGAGGCGCGCGGAGGTGAAGTCCTGCTTCGGTTTGATTTTCGAATGGCGCAGCAATTCCCGGCTGCTGTACGGCGTTTGATCTTTCACCGTCAGATCGCCGATGCGGGCGCGGGGTCCGGGATCGACGGTGACGACGACGTTCATCTGCCGCGTATCGCTGCGGCGCTCGAGAACCCATTTGATCTTGGCAAGATACAAGCCCTCGGCGCTCAGCGTCTCGCGCAACCGCTGCACGCCTGCCTGCAGCGAACTCTCGCGATAGGGCTCTCCCAGCTCCAAATGCATGGCCGCCTGGGCCGCCGACTCGCTGGGCGGCGGCTTCAGCCCCTGGATGCGGATCACGTTGTAGTAATAATTGCGCTGGACCACGAAATCGACGTGCAAGCCGTCCGGCTGGGGCAGCGCGGTGACGCGGATATCGGCGTAATCGCCCTGACCGTAGAGTTGGCGCAGGGTATCGCGTTCGGAAGTGAAGTGGAAGGGCTGGCCGGGCTGCAGAGCGAGCTTGGGCAATGGGTAGGGAACGGAGTGGCCGGCTTCGTCCTCGACGCGGACGGAGGCCACGCGCAGGCCTTCGATTGCGAGGTCGTTCTGCGCCGCGCTGCGTGACGCGGGCGCCGGGCGATGTCCTTCGTCTTTCGCGTTGACGTGAGCCGCCGGCAGCGCGAAGACACAGAGCAGTGCGGCCATGCGCAGCGAGCGCCGCCGCGAACCCGCCAACCACAATTCCAAACTTCGCGGAAAAGACGTGATGCAACCCTCTCCCGATAGCGGCCTGCGCGGTAATCCCATCCGCCTAGTCAATGAGAGGAGAAGGTTAGCACGTGGCGTTGCCTGCCGCGCGCGAAAACGCGCTATGATCGATTTTCGTCCAGGAAACCGGCGTGAAACGCGAGCAGGCCGACAAATATTCCCGGCAAATTCTCTTTTCGGGGATCGGCGAAGCGGGCCAGGAGCGGCTCTTGGCTTCGAGCGCCGTCCTGGCGGGTTGCGGCGCGATGGGCGGCGTAGCAGCCGGGCTGCTGGTGCGCGCCGGAGTGGGCCGCTTGCGCATTGTGGACCGCGATTTCGTCGAGCCCTCGAATCTGCAGCGCCAGACGCTGTTCACCGAAGCGGATGCGCGCGAGTCGCTGCCCAAAGCGGTGGCCGCCGAACGCAATTTGCGAGCCTTCAATTCGGATGTGCAGGTCGAGGCGGTGGTCGCGGACGTAACGCCGGAAAACGCGCGCGAACTGCTCGGCGGATTTCCTTTGATTCTCGATGGAACGGATAATTTCGAGACGCGCCTGCTGCTGAACGACGCCGCCGTATCGTTCGGCGTGCCCTGGATTTACGCCGCGGCGGTGGGAAGCTATGGGGTCACCTTGATGATCGAGCCCGGGCAAACTGCTTGCCTGGCCTGCTTGCTCGAGAGCGGGAATGGAGCCTTCCCCGCGGCTGAAGAAACCTGCGACACGGCCGGCGTGCTGGGCTCCGCCGTCAGCGTGATTGCCTCGCTCGAGGCGGGCGAAGCGATCAAGCTGCTCAGCGGAAACGTGAAGGCGCTGCATCACCGGCTGATTTCCTGCGACGTCTGGAGCGGGCGCTTCCAATCGATTCGCGTTCCGCGCAATCCCCAATGCCGCGCGTGCGTGCGGAAGGAATTGGACTACCTGGAAGGCGCGGCGCAGCCACACATCACACTGTGCGGCCGCGATTCCGTGCAGATTCACGAACGCAGGCGCCGGCTCGATCTGGCCGAACTCGGGCGCAAGCTGGCGGCTGCGGATAGCGGGGTGCGCAACAACGACTTCCTGCTGCGTTTCAACGTTCCGCCGTACGAGATGACGGTATTCGCCGACGGCCGCGCCATCGTGAAAGGGACGCAAGATCCTGCGGTTGCGCGTTCGCTGTACGCCCGCTACATCGGCAGCTAGCCGCCCCGGGCAATTGTCCGAGTACCCCGTTACTCGTCCGCTCGGTCAGTGAGACTAATTGCCGCCCACGCGGGTTCGGTCTAAACTTCCTTGCATGCGGAAGTATTCGGCGGTGTTTACGTTAGCCGTTATCGCGTTCTTTTCCGTGCTGGTAAACGTGCGGGGGCAAGTTGCTAAGCCGTCCGGGCCGTCTCAAACCGGCGTGCTCATAACCAAGCTGCAAGAGCCTGTATATCCTTCGATAGCGCGCGCCGCCCACATTACCGGTGACGTCGTTTTGACGCTTCAGATTCAAAAGGACGGAAGCATTAAGTCAGTGGAGTTCGTGAGTGGTCCGCCACTACTGAAGCAGGCCGCGATCGACAGTGCAAAAGAATCTCGGTTCGAGTGCGGTGGGTGCACCGAATGGCTGACGCCGTACCCGCTTGTCTACTCGTTTCGGTTGTCGGATAACGTAGACTGGTGTTCACCATCGAGCTGGCCACCACGAGTGTCGGTGTCGCAAAATCACGTCTGGGTTAGAGCTTCGTCTCCTGTTTGTCAGCAGGCCACCGAGATGACCGCCAAGGATGGAAGCTTATATTCCACCGCCTTATTCGCCAGCCTAGCGGAAATGGAGAAATCCTGGGGTCACATTGACGATAGCAACGGGGGCGAAAATGTGCGCACCGACTATCATCACATGCTGGTAAAGAAAGACCCTGAAATAACGAATGGCGTGTCCTCACAACTCGGAGCTTATCGGGTCGAATTTCTGGATAACCCTGAGTTGATCGCAAAATATAGGAAACTGCGGAAGGCGTTCGCTGTCCTCGAAATTCATCCCGCTCAGAACGTCGGTGCAGAACTGAAAATCGAGGTTTCCGTCTCATACTTCAGCTATCGCAAAGGGAAGGCGGCGTTTGCCCTCTCAGACTGGAGCGACGTTAATTTTCGCTACGACTGCGAAAAACAGGCCTTTTTAGTTAGCGCCGTCGATTTGGGCGGCATCTGACCCGGTGGCGTTCTGCCCAGACCATTTGTCCGATTACCCGACCCCCATGATAAGTCTTTGTCAAGAAGGCAAAAGCTCTGCTGACGCGCTGCGGAGGAGCGCGGGTGTAATTTCTTCTCGGTCGGCGCGCGCGCAAGCTGGCGGCTGCGGACAGCGGGGTGCGCAACAACGACTTCCTGCTGCGCTTTCGCGTTCCGCCGTACGAAATGACGGTATTCGCCGACGGCCGCGCCATCGTGAAAGGGACGCAAGATCCCGCGGTCGCGCGTTCGCTGTACGCCCGCTACATCGGCAGCTAGCCCCCCATCAGGCAATTGTCGCGTAATCCGCCTGTCGGTCGATGGTCCGCAATTGGCGGAATGCACACTTTCCCTCCCTTCCTCTTAAGGGGCAATTTTCCGCTTGACAGGTCTCACTGTATGGAGTATGCATACAGCAGACAGAGAGGCCGCCGTGAGCTCGATCTTCCTGACCATTGATGCCGAGGACAAACGGCCGTTGTATCAGCAGATCGTCGACGGGGTGAAAGCGCTGATCGCCAGGGGTGCGGTCCGCGAGGGCACGCCGTTGCCGTCGGTTCGGCAGGTGGCCAATGACCTGGGCGTAAACCTGAACACGATCGCCGTGGCCTACCGCCAACTGCAGGATGAAGGCTTGGTCCGGGTGCGGCACGGCGCCGGGGCTGTCGTGCTTTCCAGGCGCGCGCGCCAGGCCGACGAGGAAGAACTTCGCAAGCCGCTGCGCGCCGCTTTGACTCAGATGATCTTAGGGGGGTGCAGCGACCGCGACATCGTTGCCGCTGTGCGGGAGGAACTCGAGACCATTCACCAGAAAGGAGAATCCCGATGAGCGCGCATACCACCGGCGATTGGTTGCTTCTCTATGCCAGCGCAGCGATCGTGGTCGCCAATTCTGTTTATTTCAGAACGCTGTGGCAAAGGCCGCTGAAGAATGGCCCGACTTTTTTCCTTGGAGTCAAAGTACCGGCTGGATTCTACGAGGGCGAGGGAATCGGATGGCTGAGGCGGTATCGGACTCTGCTGATCGCCGAAGATTTGACCGCGCTCGCGGTCTTGGCAGGAATTCTGCTTTCGGGACGCTGGGTTCTCCTCCCCGCATGGGCAGGCGGCTTGGCGGTGCTGCACGTTAGCGCTTTCTCAGGGTTCCTGGCGTACACGCGCTCCAAGCTCGGCGAGAACCCGCCCGTGCGCGCAGCGGTGGCAGTCCAGTTCGAGCCTCGGCGGGTCGCGGATTACATCTCGTGGCGCGAAGAGGCGCTAATTGGTGTGATCGTCGCCCTGAGTTGGGCCTTGCTGATTGTGAGCCGCGATGGGGCAGCCGGATGGAGTGTGCCCATTGTGCTTAGCTACGTAATTCTGGGATTGTTGCCGTTCAACATTGCCATCGCTCGCAGCAGGTTCCCGCTCCCGGCGGAAAACACCGAAAAGCATCAGCAATGGATGGAGGCGGGGCGCCGCTACAGTCTGCGCGTTGAAAACTTGTTTCGCTGGGGGTGCGCCGTGGTCCTCTTGGCCTATGCGCTGCAGCATAGCTGGCGCTTTGCGGGACAGTCCGGCTGGTTCTTCTGGCTTTCGGTGGGAACCTTCTCTGCCGTCTGGCTGTACATGGTTGTTTTTCTCATCCAAGGACAGCGGCGGCTCGACACGATGGGACGCGACTTGCTTCCGCCGGGCAGTTGGTCCACACCATTTCGCCGCGCGAGAATAATTTCGCCGAGGTTTGTGGCATGTTTCGCCGTTTGGTTCGGCGGGCTGGTTCTCTTGCTGGTGTTCTTGCGGAAATGAGTCCAGCGGGAAACGGCATGCGATGTCTCAGCCGGCGAAGCGGCGCAGGGCGGACTGGCGCATGGCGGCGCGGTCGATGTTTTCGCGGCAGGTCATCAAGGTGAGCAGAGTGCTCAAGATGCGCGCCTTGATTTCGTCCGACATGGAAAAGCCGCTGGTGGCCACGCTGACCAGAGCGGCCCCGCGATCCACGATTTTTTTCATGAATTCCTGCTGGCGTTCGTGGGCGACCTTGCCGAGGTTGGATTCGCGGCGAATTTCCGCGCATTCCTGCTCGACAAAGAGCGTGAAATGCAGGATGCACAGGTGTTCGGCGGCGAGTCCCGCGGGGACCACCGACTTGCAGCCCTTCGAGGTACAGTTTTCAGCCACAGGCGCACACCCGCAAGTTGACGAAATCCGCTCGTTTGTAGCATTAAACGCAGGCGGATTTCCAGTTCACTCCGGAAATATGCGCCGAATTGAGCAGCCCCAACCCCGCAAAGGCGTATAGGTGAACGACTTCATCCCGGCGCCGGAACATCCTTACGCGCGTGTCGCGGCGAAGCGCGGCCGTTTCCTGGGGCATCCAATAACAAGGGAAGAAACTGGAAAGGTGGTGCACAATGTCACAGCTCAAAGGTGCTACTTCGCGTGCTGTCCTGATCGTTTTGGCCATAGCCGGGATGATTTTCGCCTCGGGAGGCGCCGCTCTGGCCGCGGCACGGGCGCAAGCCCCTCGCGGACAGGCACGTTATGAGGCTTGGCTGAATAATCAGGTGCGGCACGAACTGGTGATGCTGCCCTGGCTGACCCTGTTCGATAACCTGGAGTACAAGGTCAACGGGACGACAGTGACGCTGATGGGGCAAGTGGTGCGTCCGTCGCTGAAACCCGATGCCGAGCGGGTGGTGAAGCACATCGAAGGCGTCACCAAGGTGAACAACGAAATACAGGTCCTTCCGGACTCAGGAATGGACTGGCAGATCCGGCGCGCGGAGTATCACGCCATTTATGATTACGCAGGTCTGTGGAAGTACGCCATGGGGGCTTTGCCGCCCGTGCACATCGTGGTGGACAACGGCCACGTGACGCTGTACGGGGTAGTGGACAGCCAGGCGGACAAGAACCTGATCGGCTTGCGCGCCAAGACCGTGCCCAACGTCTTCAGCGTGCAGAACGATCTGCAGGTCGCCAGCCAGGGCCAGTAAGAGCCGGGTGCGTCGTCATTCAGGGCCGGGTTCGTCAAAGAGCTTCGGCCCTCACTCTCGCGAGTGGCGAGGCGGTCGCGTTCGCAAACCGGGGCGCGACCCGCGGCTTTTAACCCCGGCGCAGCGGCAGGCAGCCTTATTGCTTGGCTTGTTCGCCGGCGCGGAACGGCGTCCACGGACCTGCGTCCATGTCGCGCAGCACCGGAGCCTGCCAGGAATAGTTCGGGTGCGCTTCGAGGAATTTCGCGGCGTTGAAATTCTGGCCGCAGGGATGGCCGATGCGCGCGATGAAGCTCATCTGCGCGGCCATGGCGCTGTCTGTAACTTTTCCCTGCACCGCGCCGCTCGGATGATAGGGGTTTTGCTCGCTATCCGGGTCGCCGGGAGTGAAGACGTCTCCGTGGCCGCACAGAGTCCTGCGGTCGGCCATGACTTTTTTGAGATAGGTATCGTAATGGTCCGATTCGAAATTCTCGGCTAATTGCACGTCGATTTGGCCCTTGTACTGGGCCATGAGTTGCTTCCAGCGCAGGTGTCGCGCATTGGCCGACTCGGCCATGTTGTTGGGATCGAAGGTGGTCTCGTCCTTCATCACTTCCGGATCGCTGGGGAAATTGGAGCCGACGAAGTAGCCGTCCTTGGTGCGCCAGACGCGCGTGTGTTTCAGGCCTTGCTCGAAGCGTGCGACTTCGCCGGTCTTGCGGTCGCCCAGCAGCCAGTCGTTGGCGTAGCCTCCGTTGTTGCCGTCATTCATGATGCGCACGAAATCGTCGATGGAGTTGGCGTACTGCATGGCTTTGCGCGCGCGGACAAATTCCGGCTTGCCCGTGGGATCCCAGCCGTGGAAATCGCTGATGGTCGTTTCCGTCACCATCAGGCCCGCCGAATTGATGGCGAAATCGTCATCGCTGACGATCACGCCGGGAAAGCCGTCCATCAGGATGCGGTTGCCGTGCTGCGGAACGATGTCGAAAATGATGCGCCAGCGCTCGCCGTTGATGTAGGTGGTCCAGTCGTTGTGGCCCATGACGATTTGGCCGTTCTTGGTCCAGCTGCCGGTGGCCACGAACGCGCTGCAGGCCTCGGGCGCCTTCAGTTTGGGCGCATTCTGCGCGTGCGTGATCGAATTCAGCCACGGCACGTAATAATCGGGCAGCTCCATGAAGGCGTTCATGGCCACGATGTCGTCCAGATCCAGCTTCACCTGCTTGGCTTCGAGGCCCGCCACGATGCCGCGCAATTCCTGCTGATATTCGGGATCGATGCGGTGCCACAGCATGTCGTGCGCGGCGCGGCGGAAGAAATCCCAGTCGCGGCCGGTGTCGTGCGTCATTTCCAAGCTGACCGCGGCGAAGGCGTCGGCGATTTCCGGAGCGAGGAGATAGCCGTGCTGGTAGCCGATGTTGAAGGGCGAGCCTTCCAGATGCACGTAGATCCAGCCGCCGCTCTCGAAGCGGTAGCCCTTCTCCAGTCGCGATTCATCGGGCGCCTGAGCCCTGGCGGGCGCGGCCAGCGCCGGCGCCGAGGCCGCCCGCGCGGCATGGCGCTCGCCGCTCGCCAGCAGCGCCGTGCCCGCCAAGGCAAAGCTCAGAACGATCAGCAGAGCTACGGGAAGACGATTTCTATCGATTTGCATCGGCAGTTTGCTCCTCGTCCTTCGTTGATGCCACACGGCGGCCAGCGGTGGTCCCATATTCTGACCGCCTGAACGCGCCGAAGCAAGAATGCAGCGGAAGAAAATGGCGCAGCGAGCTGGCGCGTCGGCGCGTAACGGCTGGAATCGACTGGCTGCGATCGATTGCAGTCCCGATCATCGCGGATGCTGTTGCCAGCGGTTGTTTGCTATGCTGAGTACGATGGCGACGAACCCGACTCCGGCGAGCACTGTCTTGCATGCCTTGAGCGAACCACCGCGCACCAGCGCTTAGATCATTGAGCACAAGTGATAGCCCGAACGGCGGTTCGCAAGGTAGAATCCTTCGCTTATGACCTATTCCGTTTCATTTGTCCTGTGGCTGCTGGGATCGGCGTGCCTGGCAGGCTTTTTCGGCGCTTTATTGGGGGTGGGCGGGGGCATCTTCATCGTGCCGGTGATGGTGCTGATGTTTCACCTGCCCATTAAAATCGCCGTGGCCGCCAGCATCGTCTCGGTGATCGCCACATCTAACGCGGGCGGTTCCTCCTACGTCGATCAGCGCATCACCAACCTGAAGCTGGGGATGTTCCTGGAAGTATCGACCACCATCGGAGCGTTGTCCGGCAGCGTTCTCGCGCTGTACCTGAAGGAGTGGGCGATCATGCTGCTGTTCACCGCGCTCCTTTTGTATATGGGCAGCACGGCTTTCCTGCAACGCAAACTCGACGACAAACGCATCGCTGCCGGCGACTACTCGAACGCCAAACCCGACCGCCTTTCGGCGTTCCTCGGACTCAACGGCAATTATCACGACCAGGCGGCGCAGCGCACGGTCGATTACGTGGTTACGGGAGCGCCTGTGGGCAGCGGAATCTGCTACCTGGCGGGCGTGGCTTCCGGTCTGCTGGGGGTAGGTGGCGGTGTCGTCAAGGTCTCCGCCATGAACGCGCACATGAACGTCCCCATGAAGGCAGCGGTGGGGACCAGCAAGCTGATGATCGGCGTGACTGCCGCGGTCAGCTCGATTTTGTTCTTCCTGGCCGGTCTGATTCACTTCTATGTGGTTGCCCCGGTGGCCATGGGCACCACGATCGGCGCGACCATCGGCACCATGATCATGAATCGCCTGCACAGTGTGTGGCTGAAGTGGCTGCTGGCGCTCCTGATGTTCTATCTTTCGTACGGAATGTTCGCACGCGCGCTGGGCATGCGCTTCCACATCCATTTGCCGAATCTGGGCTGATGCGCGATCGCGATCCAGGCTAAACGAGGTTTCAGGTGGGAACGGAAAAACCAGTGGTGCAGGCCGGGACAAACTCGAATAGCGAGCCCATCGGCAATGTTGCCGACAACGTCTACGCGGACGTGTACAAAGTGCTGCTGGTCGGAATGGTGATCAGCACGGCGCTGTTCGCGATTGGCGTGATCCTGGCCCTGCTGCATCCTGAATACGTTCCGCTCTCGGCCGCCTGGGTTCGCCAGCAGTATCACTGGCACACCTTCATTCACGGCCTGGCCACCGCCAACCCTGGCTCCTTCATGTTGCTGGCTACTATTTTGCTGATCCTGACGCCCGTCTCGCGCGTCGTGGTTTCCATTTATGTTTTCTACGTGGACCACGATCGTAAGTATGTGGTGGTCACCAGCATCGTTTTCCTGGTGATGGTTCTGACCGTGATCCTGTCGCGCCTGGGACTGAAGTGAACCGTTGCCAGACTGGCAAATCCTGCGCCTCCGCGGATTTGCGGAGAGCCGCGAAATGCAGCAAGCTTCCTTCTGCGGCGAGCCGGATACGTCCGGGGGGCCGCCCCATATTGAAAAATGACAAGCGCATGAGGCACTTTCTGCCTTTAGAGCCCATGCTTGCGGAGCGGATAGTCTCTCAAGACTAATGGTTCCCTTCTACCTGCTCTTCCCAGTCTCCATCCTGGCCGGCTTTGTGGGAGCGATGTCGGGCATGGGCGGCGGCATCATTCTGATCCCCGCCTTGACGCTGTTGGGGGTGGACATCAAACACGCCATCGCCATCAGCATCCTCTCGGTCATCGCCACATCCAGCGGTTCGGCCTCCGCGTACGTTCGCGACCACATCACCAACCTGAAGGTGGGAATGTTTTTGGAGATGTTCACCATCGTGGGCGCGCTGGCCGGAGCCGCCGTCACTCTGGTGTCCTCGCCCCGGCCGTTGTACATCGCCTTCGGCTGCGTCCTGCTGGGATCCTGGCTCGCTCTGCTCATCGTGGGCCACGATACCTGGCATTCCGGAGAGCAGGATTCCGTCTCGCGCTGGCTGGAACTGGAAGGCAGCTATCACGACGTCGCGCACGGCGGCGTCATCGAGTACCGCGCGCGGCGCGCCTATTTCGGCGCACCGCTGATGTTCGGAGCGGGAATGATTGCCGGCTTGCTGGGGATTGGCGCGGGAGCGGTGAAGGTCCTAATTCATGACCTGGTGATGGGCCTTCCGCCCAAGGTCTCGACGACCACCAGCAACTTGATCATCGGGGTTACCGCGCTGGCGGGAACCAGCGTCTATCTGGTCCACGGCATGATCGATCCCGGCCTGGCCGCGCCGGTCGTGGTCGGCGTCGTGGCGGGAGCCTTCCTCGGCACGCGCGTGCTGGTGCGCATTTCCAACCAGTCGGTTCGCAAATTTTTCCTGATCATCCTGATCGCCCTGGCGCTGGAGATGATTTTCCGGGGGATACGCGGTTGATGGCGCGCGATCTACAAGTCACGGCAACCGGTGAGCCGGTCGGGCAGGCCAAGATGGACCTGCTGGTGGGCTATTTGCTGCTGGCCGGCGTTGTCCTGAGCCTCGCCTTGATCGTTGTTGGTCTGACCTGGCGCGTCATCCTGACGGGCCACTTCTCGCTGGATTACAAAATCTCGGGAATGAACCTGTTCGAATTTGTGGTGCTTGAAATTCGGACGGCTATTTCCGGCCAGCTGCGCCCGCGCACGCTGATCGACGGCGGCATTGCCGTCCTGATGCTCACACCCTACGTGCGGGTGTTGGCCTCGATGTTCTACTTCATGATTGCGTTGAAAAATTGGAAGTACACCCTGTTCACCGGCATCGTGCTGGGCGTGCTCACGTTCAGCCTGTTTCTTCGCTGAATTCCGGCGGGCGGATCAGGAACCGGAAGGCGAAGGCGCGCGAACGGGCCAATCCTGCGCCGCAAATTCCACGCCCCAGAAGCGCGGGCTGGGCGACAGAAATTCGACGCCCACGCGCGTCCCTTTGTCGGAGGTGTCTCCCAGGTATACGACGCGGCACTCCTGCTCCTCTTCGCTGACCGGATTGCTGAGGAGAATCTCGGCGCCCAGACCGACCGCATGCTGCAGGTACAACAACCCGCCGTGCGCGTTGACTACGATGGTCTGGCTGTCCTCGCGAAACTTGCGGCCATCCGCGTTCTTGCCCGCCGCTCGGACGGGAATTCGGGCGAACACGCGGGAACTGCGCCGTTCCTTGGAGTTCTCAGGGATCATGCCGTGTATCGTCCTATGCCCTCGGACGCGAGTCAATCCGCGCAACAGCCCGCGTGCTCAAAAAAGCAGAGCGCCCGCGCTTGCGCAGATGCCACTGCTTTCGTAAGATGCGGCATACACGGAAGTTCAGCGGAAACGTTTTCGTAGAGCATCGAACGGCTGCTTGCCGGGCCAGCAAAGTCTGCCCTCAGGCAGAGCCGGAAAACCAAAACCGTGAGCGCGGGGGATGCTGCTGATGAACCTGTCCGAATACATCGAGTCGAAGCGCGAAGAGCACTTGAACGAGCTCAAGGAATTTCTGCGCATTCCCAGCGTCAGTACCAAGAGCGAACACAAAGCGGACATCGAGAAGGCCGCGCACTGGGTGGCGGAAAAACTGCGCGGAGCGGGTTTCGAAAACGTCGAGATCGAGCCCACTGCGATGCATCCGCTGGTCTACGGCGAGTCCCTGCATGCTCCCGGAAAGCCCACCGTTCTTTTTTATGGCCACTATGACGTGCAGCCGGCCGAGCCGCTCAATCTGTGGAGCAGCCCGGCCTTCGAGCCCGCCGTGCGCGACGGCAACCTGTACGGCCGGGGCACCGCCGACGACAAAGGGCAAGTGCACATCCACCTCAAAGCGCTCGAGGCGCTGCGGAAAACCGCCGGCCAGCTGCCCATCAATGTGAAAGCTATCATTGAAGGCGAGGAAGAAGTTGGAAGCGTCAGCCTGTGGGATTTCGTGCAGCAAAACCAGGAGAGGCTGAAAGCCGACGCGCTGGTGGTCTCCGACACCGCCATGCTGGCCAAAGGCGTGCCCTCCATCACGTACGCCTTGCGCGGGCTCAATTATTACGAAGTCGAAATCATCGGGCCCATACAGGACCTGCACTCGGGAGTGTTCGGCGGCGCGGTCCCCAATCCGCTCACCATTCTGGCGGAGATGATCGCCAAGCTGCACGACAGGAACTTCCGCGTGACCGTCCCCGGCTTCTATGACGACGTCGCCACGGTCTCGCGCGCCGAGCGCAAAGCCCTCCATGCGCTTCCCTGGAAGGAAAAAGATTTTCGCAAGACGGTGGGCGCGCCGGCCCTGTGCGGCGAAAAGGGCTACACCATCATCGAGCAGCTCTGGACGCGTCCTACACTGGAAGTCAACGGCATCTGGGGCGGCTACCTGGGCGAGGGCGCCAAAACCGTGATCCCTTCGAAAGCCTACGCCAAGATCTCCACGCGCCTGGTGCCCGATCAGGACCCCGCAAAAATCGCCAAGCTGGTCGAGCGGCACATCCGCAAGCTGCTGCCCAAAACGGTGAAATGCAATTTCCGGCTGCTCAGCACGGGCAAGCCCTGGGTGGCGGCCTATTCGCATCCCATCTTCCAGAAGGCCATTCACGCGTTGGAGGCGGGCTTTGGGAAGAAAGCGGTGTTCATTCGGGAGGGCGGCTCGATCCCGTTCGTCACGCAGATGCACGACACGTTCAACGTGCCCTGCGTGCTGATCGGCTTCGGCCTGCCCGACGAGAACGCGCACGCGCCGGACGAGCATATCGCCCTCGAGAATTATTTCGGGGGGATCAAATCCATCGCCCTGTTCTACGAAAGCCTCGCCTCGCTGTAGAAGTTTGTTCCGTCTGGGTTGGGCGGAGCGCGGCATCGTACTCGCGCGGGCGACCCTCACTCTGATTTCGGCGTTCCAGGGATATTCGCGAGGCGGCGATTCAACCTGGCACAACGCAGCCCGCTCAGAAAAATTCACGCTTTTCCGGGCATTTTTAAGCTTTTTGCTTGCGTTACGTGGAAAGCGCGTTTATAGTGCCTCGCGGCATCCGGGATTCCGGAGCCTGCCTGCCTCAGGCAGGCCCATGAGCACTCACGTGCGAGGAGGAAGTGAATGGCAGGTCCGATGAGCAAGTCGAAGATCGTTGCGCACATGGCGGAGAAGGTCAGCACGCCGGAAAAGCCCGTATCGAAGAAGCAGGTGGCGTCCTTTTTTGATGAGCTGTTCAAGCTGGCAGTGAAGGAAGCGCGGTCTTCCGGCAAGTTTGTGATTCCAGGCCTCGGGCGCGCAGTCAAGGCGCACCGCAAGGCGCGGATGGGCCGCAACCCGGCGACGGGCGAGGCCATCAAGATCAAGGCCAAGACCGTGGTTCGTTTGCGGGCCGCGAAAGCGTTCAAAGACGCCGTGCTGAAGTAGTTTTCTTCCGGCGCGAAGTTCGAGCATTTCGAGACAGTACCCCCAGGATGGTCTGGCCTGCACGCGGGCCCGATGCTTGGGGGTTTTGTCTTTTGTGCCCGCGCCGATCTCAGCGAACGGATGCCGCCACGCATCGCCGCCGTCTTCCCATGGACGGCCGCGGCGCTTGCCCACAAAGCCGCTCGTTTCTCGTAGAATTTTTGACATGCGCGAATACTCCGGCCTTCTGACCGATCTCTATGAATTGACCATGGCCGCGGGCTACCTGCAGACCCGCTTCGACGCGCGCGCCACCTTCGAGCTGTTCGTGCGCAATCTCCCACCCCAGCGCAATTACCTGGTGGCCGCCGGTCTCGAACAGGCACTCGAGTTCCTCGAAAATGTCCGCTTCACGCCCGAAGAAATCGCTTTTCTCCGCCATCATCCCGTCTTTCGCGGCATTCGCGACGAGTTCTTCGATTATCTGCGCACCTTTCGCTTCACCGGCGACGTCTACGCCGTCCCGGAAGGGACGCTGGTCTTTGCCGGCGAGCCGCTCCTGCGCGTCACTGGCCCGATCATCGAAGGGCAAATCATGGAGACCTATCTGCTGGCCACGCTGAGCTACCAGACGCTGATCGCCAGCAAGGCCGCGCGCGTGGTGACCGCCGCGCAGGGGCGCCAAGTGGTCGAATTCGGAGCCCGTCGCGGACATGGGCCCCACGCCAGCATTTGGGCCGCGCGCGCCTCCGCCATTGGCGGCTGCATCGGCACCTCCAACGTTCTGGCGGGACAGCTGTTCGGCATCAGCACCTACGGAACCCAGGCGCATTCCTGGATCATGGCGCACGAGAACGAAGCGGACGCCTTTCGCCATTTTCTTGAGGCCTTTCCGCAGGGCGCCACCCTCTTGCTGGACACCTACAACGTGCGCAAAGCGGTCAAGACCATTCTCGACGCCGGCCGCAAGCCCGGGGGCGTGCGCCTCGATAGCGGCGATCTGGTGAAGGACAGCCGCTGGGTGCGCCGCGAACTGAATCGCGCGGGATGGAACGATGTGCAGATTTTTGCTTCCGGCGATCTGAACGAGGAAAAGATCGCGCGGCTCCTGAAGGCGGGCGCGGCCATCGATTCGTTCGGCGTGGGCACCGCTCTTGCGACGCCCGGCGATGCACCTCATCTGAACCTGGTGTACAAACTGGTCGAAGTCGAGCGTGGCGGAACGACGCGCGAAGCGGCCAAGTTCAGCGAGGCCAAGGTGACTTACCCGGGCCGCAAGCAGGTGCTGCGTTATTTCAATCCGGCGGGGGATTTCATCTGCGATAACATCGCTCTGGAGGACGACCCGGCGAACGGGGGGCAGCCCTTGCTGGTCGAAGTGATGCGCGATGGCCGGCGCACCCGCCGTCCCGAATTGATCGGCGAGTTACGCGCGCGGACCTTTGGCAACCTCGGCCGCCTGCCGGAGAAATACCGGCGCATCGACCGTGCGGCGAAATATCCTGTGCGCTACAGCCAAACGCTGAAAGCGATGCTGGAGAAAGTGCGGCGCCGCATCGGCCGCCCATCGCCCAAATGACGTCGCGCAAAGTCATTTTCTGGGAAGTTGATACGCAGGCCGATTTCATGCTTCCCGGCGGAAATCTTTACGTTCCCGGCGCCGAAAAGACCATCCCCAATGTGAAACGCCTGGTCGACGCCGCGCGCCAGGGCCGCGTCCTGCTCGTCTCCGACATGTGCCAGCACACGCCCGACGATCCCGAGTTCGCGCAGTTCCCGCCGCATTGCGTCCGCGGAACGCCCGGCGCGCAAATCATCCCGGAGGGACTCGCGGAAAAACATTTCATCGTTCCCAACGAACGCGGGTTCAAATTGCCTGCGGACCTGTTTGCCTATCAGCAGGTCATCATCGAGAAGCAGACGCTGAACGTGTTCGACAATCCGCTGGCGAACGAAATCGTGGATCGCTTGCCGCGCGATGCGGGTTACTTCGTCTTCGGCGTGGTCACGGAATACTGCGTGCGCCTGGCGGCCAAAGGCCTGCTCGAGCGCGAGCGAAACGTCTCCGTCGTGACCGACGCGATCGAAACGCTGAAAGAGGAAGATGGCCGACGGACGATGGACGAACTCCGCTCTCTTGGCGCCCGCTTCGTCTCCACCGACGAAGCTCTCGGGGCCATCGACGCGCTGCGAACGCGCTAGGTTCGGTCGGTTCGCTTGCCGATCGCGCTCCAAAATTCGTACACTATGCGCATGGGACCCCTCCGAGCAAAAGTCAAGAAGGGCCGTCTCGTTCTGGACGAGCCCACCAGCTTGCCCGAAGGAACCGTAGTCGATCTCGTTGTCGATGACGAGGGCGATGACCTGAGCGATGAGGAGCGGCGCGCATTGCACGAAGCGCTCGCAAGCTCTTGGGAGTCCGCGGAAGCGGGCCAGCTTCGTCCCGCCTCCGATGTACTCGACGAACTCCGTCGACGCCGGTGAGCCTGCCAGTCCGAACCACGCCGCAAGCGGAGGCTCAGATCAGGGAAATCGACGAATGGTGGCGCAGTTATCGGGCGACATCGCGGGACTTATTCCTCAACAGTTAGCCGAAGCATTTGCGATGCTCGCAAATGCACCTTTGATTGGGCGCCGTTACCGAAGATCGCCCATCCCGAACACACGTCGCTTGCTCCTTAAGGGAAGCCGATATCACGTCTACTACGTCGCAAGTCCATCCGGAGTCCGAGTCCTTGCCGTCTGGCACACACGACGGGGTGAAGGCCCCGATCTTCGAAGAACGTAAGGCGGCATTCATTGCAGAACCATGTAGCACGAAATACGACGGGCAGGCGTCTCTCGCGCTCAGGCCTCGCGGCACGAAAACGCCTGAGCCAACCTTCGTCTCGATGATTTCCTCTCCGCAATGAACGCGATGTACCGCGGTGGCCCCGCAGGCCCGCCTGCATCCCGCCATTCCGCGATAACAAAGTTATCGTTCGCCGAGCCCAGGACGCGCCCCGCCAGTACTTCGGCAATGATCGGCGAGCTCACGATTTCGCAGCCTCCTGCGCCTCGGGCTTCACCGCAGCGTTGTAGCTCAACATCAGAATCGTTGCCAAGACGCCGATCCCCGCAATAACGAACCACATTTCTCGCGGCTTATGATGTACCTCTCCGAACTGGTGCAACAGGTATCCCCCCAACGGTCCCGCGATCAGATATCCCACGGCGACCGGCAGGAAGGCGTAGCCCATGTAGAGCCCTTCCTGCCCGGATGGCGCGAGCCGCGAAATGTAATCGTAATAGCGGGAAGCCAGCATGATTTCACCCAGCGCCAAAACAAACAGTGTAATGCCCACGTAAACCGAGATCCGGTAAATTGTCGGTTCGGCGAAACCCAGGTGCAGCGTGACCTCTCCTGTGGGAAGCGGTAGTGCCAGAATGAGCCAGGAAACGCCGGTCAGGAGGATGCCGATGGCGATCGTCCGGAACGTCGGAATTTTCTGCGTCAGCACGGCGAGGAATACCTGGAAGCAGATCACTGTAATTGCCTCGACGGCAATCGTCGCGTCCACGCCGGCGTTGGGAGTTACGAAATGCCGCACGAACAGCGGCATCGAAATATACATCTGCCAGAAAACCACGTAATAGGCAGCCACGATACCCAGGAAAAGAAGAAAGCGGATGTTTCCCAGCACCACGAACATGTTCCTGATTGCTTCCCAGACGCTGGCGACTTTTTTCTCTTCCACCCGCGACGGCTCGCGGAAGAAAAACAGCGTCACCCAGAACATCAAAAACACGCTGCACGCCGCGACCCGAAACACATTCTCGATTCCCAATCCGAGTTTTTCCCGCACAAGGAATGCGAGGATCGGCCCCAACGCTCCACCTACATTTACCAGCGTGTAGTAAATCGAATATCCGATCGACCGCACGTTCTCGGTGGATGCTCGCGCCGTCGTTCCCGCCACGCACGGTTTCACCATCCCGGGCCCCAGCGCCGGGATCATCAGGATCGCCAGGACCAGCCACTTGTCGCCCAATGCGTGCCGCAGGGGCGCCATCCACGTAGCGGACAGCGAGCCCAGCAAGAAGTAGCCAACCGTCATCACGAGGTACGCGAACATCAACGCGCGGCGGAATCCAAATCGGTCAGCCAGCGTCCCGCCCAGAAGCGGCAGAAACCAGACAACGAAGCCGAAAGCACTCATCAGCCAACCGGTGAGCTCGCTTGAAAAGCGGAGTTGCTCGCTCATGTAGATCGCAAGCACGGCGGTGGTCGCGTAGTACGCGATCCGCTCGAAAATTTCCGTGGAGTTCGCGACCCAGAACGACGATTCGAATCCGGTGCGTATCTCGTGCAGCCGCTGCCGTAGAGGCACTTCCCGCGGTTCCGTTGTCGAAGGCTCCGCCATTTTCAAATCCTCGAATCAGCGCCGGGCTGACCGGCCCGCGATTGTAACGGATTTGCGATTCCTGCGCTTGCTTCGTTTCTGGCAGGGTGGCTTTGAGCAGTCGAAACGCGGCTCCTTGCGACCACGCGACCCGCTTCGCTCTCTTCGTCCCTCGCTCGCCGGGTTCTGTTGCGGCGAAGGCGGCGCGGCTGTTAGAATCGCGCTCTTGCGTATTGCGCCGCACGCTTTTCGCGGCGCGTGTTGCCGTCAGCGGCAGCACGCCGGGTGCTCGCAGCGATCCTTCGTGGGCCTGCACATTTCCGCGGCCCTCGCGCATCCAATAGGCTCAACTCGCTTCATCGAAGCTCGACATATGGAGGACTGGCTTGGCCAAATATGATCTGGTGATCATCGGGAGCGGTCCGGGCGGATACGTGGCCGCCATTCGCGCCGCGCAGTGGGGACTGAAGACCGCGGTCGTCGAGAAGGATCCCTTCCTGGGCGGGACCTGCCTACACGTGGGCTGCATCCCAACGAAAGTTTTTTTGCACCACGCGGATATCTACGATTACTTCAAGCGCGCTGAAGAATTTGGCTTTGAAGTGAAAGGCGTGAGCGTCAACTGGCCCGCCATGCTGGCGCGCAAGGACAAAATCGTCAAGAAGCACTCCGGCGGCATCGCCCTGCTCTTCCGCAAGCACAAAATCGACTCGGTTACGGGCTGGGGACGCATCGCCGGGCCCGGTCGCGTTTCCGTCGAGAAGGATGGCAAGACGACCGAACTCGAAACCACCTACACGATGCTGGCGACGGGTTCGGAGGCGCGCACCCTTCCCGGCGTCGAAATCGACGGCAAAACGATTCTGACCAACCGCGAAATTCTAGACCTTCCGGCCATTCCGAAATCGCTGGTGGTGGTAGGCGCCGGCGCGGTGGGCGTCGAATTCGCCTCCATTTTCCGCACTTTTGGCGCGGAGGTCACCATCCTCGAAATGCTCCCGCGCATCGTGCCCCTCGAGGATGAAGAAATCTCCGCCGAGCTCGAAAAATCCTTCAAGAAGAAAGGCATGCGCATCGAAACGGGCGCGAAGGTCAGTTCGGTGAAGAAAGACGCGAAGGGCGCCACCGTTGCGTTCACCGACAAGGCGGGCAAAGCGCAGACCATCGCCGCGGAAAAAGTCCTGATCGGCGTGGGCCGCCGGCCGCTCACCGAAAATATCGGCCTGGAAAAGACTAAGGCGCAGGTCGAGCGCGGCTTCGTTCACGCGAACGGCTATCTGGAAACGGATGAGCCGAAACTCTTCGCCATCGGAGATATCGTCGCGGGCTTGCCGCTCCTGGCGCACGCGGCGTCGATGGAGGGCATCATCGCGGCCGGCCGCATGACCGGCAAAGACGTGCAGCCGTTCGACAAGCGCCGCTGCCCCAACGCCACCTATTGCGAGCCGCAGATTGGCTCCGTCGGCTTGACGGAGAAGCAGGCGCACGAGGCAGGCTACGACGTAAAGACGGGCAAATTCCCGTTCATTGGCAACAGCAAGGCCACGATCCTGGGCATGCATGAAGGTTTTATCAAGGTGGTGGCCGAAGCGAAGTACGGAGAAATCCTCGGCGTGCACGCCATCGGACCGCTCACCACGGAAATTCTCGCTGAGCCGACCGCGGCGTTGGGCCTCGAAGCCACGCTCGACGACATGGCCGCCACCATTCACGCGCATCCCACAGTGTGGGAAGCAATGGGGGATGCCTTCAATTCCGTTCGCGGCCTGGCGATCAATATTTAAGGTTGAGTGTTTCGTCTAGGGGGCTGGTTCGCTTGGCGCAGTGGTTCTGTATTTTGATTTGCAGCCTCCCGTGCCATGCAAATGGTGTTCAGCGAACTGGCATAGCGCGGTTGCCTCGCGAATCGAGCACAACGATCCGAGCGCGACGGGTGACGGTGAACGCTTTGCGGAAGATCGCGAAGGCTCTGGACCGCGAAGAATCAGGGGCCTAACATAAATTACGCATGACTCGAAACTCGAAAACGTGCTGGGTAGTGGATGCGGGGCTGATCCGTTACGGCGCGGCCTGCGAGCTGCAGAACCGGCTGGTCGAGGCGCGCAAGCGCGACGCGATTCCCGACGTGCTGCTCTTCTGCGAACACCCGCACGTGATCACCCTGGGGCGCAATGGCCAGCGCGAAAACCTGCTGGCAGGCGATCGTCTGCTCGCGCAAATGAATGTCGAGTTTCATCCCACCGACCGCGGCGGCGACATCACTTACCACGGACCGGGTCAGATCGTAGGCTATCCAATTCTCGATTTGACCGGGCATCGCCGCGACGTGCGCTGGTACGTCGAACAGCTCGAGGAAACCATGATTCGCGCCAGCGCCGATTACGGTATTCAGGCCAAGCGGGTCGAAGGCCGGCACGGCATTTGGGTCGACACGCGCGCCGGGGAAGAAAAGCTCGCCGCCATTGGCGTGCACCTCAGCCGCTGGGTCACTTCGCACGGCTTCGCCTACAATGTCTCGACCGATCTGCGCTATTTCGACTTGATTGTGCCCTGCGGCATTTCCGGGCGCCGCGCCACCTCGCTCGAACGCCTGCTGGGCCGCGCCGCAGACGCGAACGAGACGCGCGAGCGCCTCGCATCGCATTTCGCCGGCGTGTTCCAGCGCGAGATGATTCGCGTGAGCTTGGATGAATTGCGGAGCGCGACCGCGACGGAATATTCGGGTGAGGAGCGAGACGATTCCATGTCGATCGAACCCGGAGTATTGAAAGGGAGCCACGCGTGAGCCGAACGCTGACCCGCGAACAGCATCTCGATCTGTACTACTACATGCAGCTGAACCGCCAGCTCGAAGAGCGCATGGTCCGGCTGTTCCGCCAGAACAAAATTGTCGGCGGATTGTATGCGAGCCTGGGGCAGGAAGCGATCTCCATCGGCACGGCGTACGCGCTGGAGCCGCGCGACTGGCTCGCCCCTATGATCCGCAACATCGGCGCTCTGCTGGTGAAAGGCTTCAAGCCGCGCGATATTTTCACCCAGCACATGGCCAAGTACACCTCGCCGACGCGCGGCAAGGATGGCACCAGCCATTTCGGCGACTTGAAAGTGCGCCACACCGTGTCGCCGATTTCCATGCTGGGCGATTTGATCCCGGTGATGACGGGCGTGGCCATGGCCGGGCGCTACCTGGGCCAGCACATCGTCACCATGACCTGGATCGGCGACGGCGGCAGCTCGACCGGGGCATTTCACGAAGGGCTGAACTTCGCGGCCACGCAGAAAGCCGCTTTGGTCCTCGTTCTGGAAAACAATCAGTGGGCCTATTCCACGCCGGTCACCCGGCAAGTTCCGCTGAAAAATCTGGCGGACCGCGCGAAGGCTTACGGCGTCCACAGCACGATCGTCGACGGCAATGACGTGGTCGCGGTCTACCACGCCGCAAAGGATGCGGTCGACCGCTGTCGCGCCGGACACGGCCCGGTCCTGATCGAAGCGAAGACCATGCGCATGAAGGGCCACGCGCAGCACGATCCCGCCGAATACGTTCCCAAGGAGATGTTCGACTACTGGAAGGCGCGCGATCCCATCCCTCGCTACGAAAAATATCTCACCGAGCACAAGATCTGGGACGCCGCGAAGAAAGCGGAAATCGACGCGCGCATCGAGCGCGAACTCGATGCGGATCAGAAATTCGCCGAGGAATCGCCCTTGCCTCCCCCGGAACTGGCCGAAGAGGGCGCTTACTGCGAGGGCTGCCACAAGATCGAGGCGGATTGGAAGCGGGCCAAAGAGGAAGTCATGCCGCCGAAGTCGAGCATTCAAGCGGAGTGGACCACGCCGCGGCTCGGCGGCCTCGACGCCGACTTCATTGCCAATGCCGAAATTCCCGGCGCAAAGGAAGCAGCCGCGGCGAATGGCGAAGCGAGCGCTCCAGCGGCTGCCGTCGCCGCTGCGGCGGGTGCCAGCAGCGCTTCCCCAAGCGCGAGCAGCGCGCCGGCGGCGGATCCGCCCGCGGCGCCCGATGCGCCTGAAGATGTTGCTAAAGCGCCGGCCCTGCGCGTGCCCTTCGGGCGCGGCCCGAAGGACCGCGAGTTCGAGCGCGAGCGCAACGAAGCGCAGCGCAAGCGCGAAGCCCAGCGCCAGAGTCGCAGCCGCACCAAGCGGAGGAAGCGCTGATGCCCGCCATCACCATGCTCGAAGGCATTCGCCAAGCGATGTTCGAGGAAATGGAGCGCGATCCCGCCGTCGTCGCTCTCGGCGAGGATATCGGCGTCTACGGCGGCGCCTTCAAAGTGACTGAAGGCTTGCTCGCTCGCTTTGGCCCCGAGCGCGTGATCGATACGCCCATCAGCGAGACGGCCATCGTCGGCGCCGCCTGCGGTATGAGCTATCTTGGCCTGCGTCCCGTCGCTGAAATGCAATTCATCGATTTCATCGCCTGCTGCTTCAATCAGGTGACCAACTTCGTCGCCAAATCGCACTACCGCTGGGGCGCACCCGTCCCCATGGTCCTGCGCGGCCCTTCCGGAGGCGGCGTGCACGGCGGCCCGTTCCATTCCGCCAACCCTGAAATGTATTTCGTGCACACCCCGGGACTCAAAGTGGTCTATCCCTCGACGGTGTACGATGCCAAGGGCCTGCTCAAGTCGGCGATTCGCGACAACAATCCCGTGCTCTTCTTCGAGCACAAGTTCCTGTACCGCCGTGTCAAGGAAGAAATCCCGGCCGGCGATTTCACCGTGCCCATCGGCAAAGCCGCGGTCCGCCGCGAAGGCAAGGACCTGACCATCCTCAGCTACGCGGCCATGGCCCACACCGCGCTCGAAGCCGCCGAACAGCTGGCCAAAGAGGGAATCGACGCGGAAGTGATCGACTTGCGCACCTTGCTTCCGCTCGACCGCCAGACCATACTGGCTTCCTTGAAGAAAACCAACAAGCTGCTCGTCGTGCATGAGGACACGCGCACGGGCGGCATCGCGGGCGAGATTGCGGCGCTGGTTTGCGAAGGCGCCTTCGAGGATCTCGACGGCCCCATCATGCGCGTCACCGCTCCGGATACGCCGGTGCCCTATTCGCCGCCGCTCGAGGAACGCTTTTTGCCGAACGCGGAAAAAGTTGCCGCTGCCGCGCGCGAATTGGCAAAATATTAGTTTGGAAAAGCTCCTGGATTTTGTTCAGCACGCGGGCGCGAGGGTGCCCGCCGTGCAGTCTTCCTTTTTGAATCGGAGGGAACGAAATGGAAGTCGTAATGCCCCAGATGGGCGAAAGCATCTTCGAAGGCACCATCACCAAATGGCTGAAGAAGCCGGGTGACAAAATCGACCGCGACGAGCCGCTCTTCGAAATCTCCACCGACAAAGTGGACGCGGAAATCCCCTCGCCGGCTGCCGGCGTGCTCAAAGAGGTGAAGGTCAGCGAAGGCCAGACCGTGCCGGTGCAGACCGTCGTGGCGGTGATCGATGCCGACGGTGCTGCCGCGCAGGCCGCGCCCCCAGCGCAGGCTCCGGCCAAGCCGCAAGCTGCGCCGCAAGCCGCCGCGCCTTCGCCGCAGCCCAAGCACGAGGCGCCCAGGCCCGCCGCGGTTCCACCGTCGCCTGTTGCCGCTGCCCCCAGGCCCGCGCCCGTAGCCGCGTCCAGCGAAAAGATTCGCAGCTCGCCGCTCGTCCGCCGCATGGCCCGCGAAAACAATATCGACCTCGCGCAGGTTCCCGGAACCGGCACAGGCGGCCGCGTCAGCAAGAAAGACATCCTGCAGGCGATCGAGGGTGGAGGCGCGGCCCACGCGCCGTCCGAAGCCCCGTCCGCTCCCATCCCGTTTCGCTCTCCGGCAACTCCGCCGCCCCCGGCGTCTGGCGGCGCGGCCTCCGTCACGCTGGAAACGGCGGTTCCGCGCGAAAAGCTCTATTTCGGCCAGTACGAAGTGCAGCCCATGTCGGTGATGCGCCAGCGCATCGCCGAGCACATGGTGCTCTCGAAGCGCACTTCGCCGCATGTCTATTCGGTCGATGAAGTGGACGTCACCGCCATCGCCGCCCTGCGCGCCAAAACCAAGGAAAAATTCGAGCAGGCGGCCGGCACCAAGCTGACCTTCATGCCCTTCTTCGTGCGCGCCGCGGTGGAAGGTCTCCGCGCCTATCCTACCGTCAACGCTTCGGTCGACGGCACCAACGTCGTCCTGCACAAGGAGTGCAACATCGGCATCGCCGTGGCCCTCGACTGGGGCCTGATCGTGCCGGTGGTGAAGAACTCCGAGGAGAAAAATTTCCTGGGCATCGCGCGGTCCATCAACGATCTGGCCGAGCGCGCCCGCGCGAAAAAGCTCAAGCCCGAGGAAGTGGCCGAGAGCACTTTCTCCATCACCAATCCGGGGGTGTTCGGCGGATTGTTCGGCTTGCCCGTCATCAACCAGCCCAACGTGGCCATTCTCGGCGTGGGCGCCATCGAGAAGCGTCCCGTGGTGATTGACGACGCCATCGCCATCCGTTCGATGGTCTACCTCACGCTGTCCTACGATCATCGCATCGTGGACGGCGCCACCGCGCACCAGTTCATGGGCAAGGTGAAGCACACCCTGGAGCACTGGTCGGAAGCAATTTTGTAACTCGCGCCGAAGCATGCGCAAAACATCCTGACAATCCACCGTTCGCCGTCTGCCCCGGTGATGCGGGTCGCGACGGCACAGCACGGCCGCAGAAAGACCCGCAGCACACGGAGATTCCTAAAATAGGCAGCGTTTCGTTCCGAACTGGGACGGCCAACTGCCCCAGCAGTCCCCCTGCTGTGTCAAGTCATTGAAATCAACCAACTTCGAGCCGCAGGACGATTGGCGAGGCTCATGCAACGCCGCATTGCCTTCATCGAGCGCATGGTTTTGCGCCAACGCCTGCCTCGAGTGATTGAGTGCGGCTCGGTTTTGCCGTGCAGCGTTGGACCGTCTACGAGCAAAAGTGAGGCGCACCAAGCGGAGTTTGCAGCAATGAAAAGCCCCCGTTCGGATTGTATTTGGATGCCTGCGCAATCCTGGGAGACCAGGCCCCAGCAGTGCTCCCGCAAAGGTTCCAGAGATTACTCAGCTTTCAAGGAAGACCAAGCTGAACTCCAGGAACGCAATCGCCGGAATGCCGGCGGACGTACGGGGCGTCCATGAAGCGTGTGCGGGTAGTGCTCGCCAATCGCCCTCGGTTAATGCGGGAGTTCGTTCGCGCCATCATCGCGGACCAGGAGGACATAGAAATTGTGGGTGAAGTCCCCGGCGAGCAGCAACTCGAAACAGCCGTTACCGAAAGCTCAGCCGATTTCCTGATCCTTTCGCTGGAAAACGGAAGCCGCCTCTCTGCACGATGCGCTTCGATTCTGCGGAGCTATCCGAACCTGCGGATTCTGGCGATCTCACCTGAAGGCAATCACATGACGCTCTATTGGACATCGCTCAGTATTCAGCACATCCAAATGGAAGCCTCGGAGGCGGGCGTTCTGAAAGCTTTGCGGGGCCGAAGCGTGCTTGTCGTGAGCTGATCATGCGTCCTTTGCTGCGAAATCGGCTCCCGCCGCTCGCGAGAAATTCGGCCATCGCGCGGGCGCTTTGCTTCTGTGCGGCCCTGGTGTTCGCGGCGCTTCTGTGCGTGACCGCTGATTCACGCGAACCCCAAAATGCCCCTTCGGAGTTGGCACGCCAGAACCTTCAGCGGGTTGCGGCGTCTGCGATGCAGCTCGGAGACGTGCTCCACAACAATCCCGGGATCATGGTGGAGCTCAAGAAGTGGATCGCCACGGACGCGACCGAGCATGGCCGCCTGATTAGCGACGCCGACTTGATCGATCAAGCCATCTACGACCGCTTGGAAGTGGATGTCGAGTTCAGGGCCGTCGCAACAGCACTGGTTCAAAAATATGGGTACCTGCTTCCGCAGCTCAATCCAGAATCGCCTCAGGGACGCGAACAGGCGTTGTTGATCGAAGCTCGCGCGAAATGGCAAGCGCAGGACGAAGAGGAGCGCCTCAAGCAGGCGGCGCAAGCAAAAGGCGCGGTGCCGCAAGCGCAGCCGGCCGCATCGAGTTCGCTGCCGGATAATCCCGACCCGCGGCTGCGGCCGGGCAATCCGGCCTCGCTGCCGGAGGCTGGCTTGACGGCCGCAGTGACGCCGCCGGGAACGGATGTTGCCGGCGTCAACTTCGAGAGTCTGTCGCCCTCGGATGCCGGCAAGGCCGGCCTGGGGACGATACTGCCGATCTCCTGGGACGCGGGCGAGCCGCTGGCCCATCTCTCGGTCACCACGGCTGTACAACAGGGGCCCGTGCGGGCGAATGCGCCGGTTTCCAGCGAGGAGCCTTCCGAATCGGCGATGCTGCGCAAGGCCGTCCCCTACGTGGACGTTCCCTCGCTGTACGACATGTACATCCAGGCCACTCCGCGACCAGCCAAGCCGGGCCGCTTCGGCATGCAGGTTTTCGAGAACGGATCGCGCGATTCGCAAGTGATTCCCTTCGATCTTCCGGCCGGCCCGGATTACGTCGTGGGGCCTGGCGATGGATTGACCATCAATTTGTGGGGCGGCGTCTCGCAGCGCTTCTCCCGCACGGTTGATCGCGAGGGGCGAGTCAGCCTGCCGGAGGCCGGGCCGGTGCTGGTGGCCGGGAAATCACTGGCGGAGGTGCAGGAATCGGTGCAAAGCCTTCTGCGCTCTCAATTCCGCGATGTTTCCGCCGATATATCCCTGTCACGGCTGCGCACGATCCGGGTGTACGTGGTGGGAGACGTCAAGTATCCGGGGGCTTATGACGTGAGTTCGCTGTCGACTCCGCTGAACGCGCTGTTTCTAGCCGGCGGGCCCACCGGCCAGGGATCCCTGCGGGAGGTTGTGCACAGCCGCGCAGATCAAGTGGTGCAACGCGTGGACCTGTACGACCTGCTGCTGCACGGGGTCAGGAACAACCTGCAGCGGCTGGAGAATGGCGACACGGTTTTGGTCTCGCCCATGGGCCCGCAAGTGACCGTGGACGGCATGGTGCGGCGCCCGGCGATTTATGAATTGCGCGGCGAGAAGTCGCTCAGCGACGTTCTGGCCCTGGCGGGAGGCTTGTTGCCGACCGCGACGCTGCGCCACATCGAGGTGCAACGCGTCATCGCCCACGAGAAAAGGACGATGGTGAGTTTCGAGGTGACGCCCGATTCCGACCCGGCGGTCCTGGCGAAGCAACTGGATTCATTTCAGGTTCAGGATAGCGACAGCATACGCATCTTCCCGATTGCCCCGTACAACCAGAATATTTTGTACTTGGAGGGACACGTTCTGCGGCCCGGGCGGTATTCCTACCGCCCCGGAATGCGCGTCACGGACCTGATCCCCTCCTACCAGGATCTCTTGCCCGAGCCGGCCGCGCAGTACGCGGAGATCATCCGGTTGAGCCCGCCCGATTACCGCCCGGTCATTGAGGCGTTCAATCTGGGAGACGCCCTGAGCCACCCGGAAAGCGCTCCCTCGCTCCAGCCGCTGGATACGGTTCAGATCTTCGGGCGATACGACTTTGAAAATTTCCCAACGGTGTCGGTGTGGGGCGAAGTGCGGTCCCCGGGAACTTACCGGACATCGGGCGAACTTCGTCTGAGCGACGCGATTCACATGGCCGGAGGGCTCGCGCCTGAAGCAGAGCGAGAAGACGCGCAGGTGTTCCGCTACCTGCCCGACGGGCAGCTCACTGTTCTGAGCGTTAAGTTGAGCGCGGCGCTGGCGGGGCAAGCCGGCGAAAACATCGTGCTCCATTCCCGCGACCGCATCCTGGTCCATCGCAATGCGGCCAGCGTGGAGCCCGCGACCGTATACATCAGGGGCGAGGTTGCCCAGCCGGGACGCTATCCGCTGACCGCGAAGATGACCGTGGCCGACCTGTTGCGCTCGGCCGGCGGCCCCAAGCAGAGCGCGGACCTGCAGAGCGCGGACCTCACGCATTACGACTTGACGGCGCAGTCGAGGCTGACCGGACAGCACCAAGACGTTCCGCTTGCTGGCGTGCTCGACGCGGCCGAATCCGGAAGCCCATCGCTGCACAACGGGGACGTCCTGACTATCCGCAAACTGCCGGGATGGGACGATCTCGGAGCCTCGATTAGCGTCCATGGCGAAGTCGTCCACGCCGGAACGTACGGCATCCAGCCGGGCGAACGGCTGAGTTCGATCCTGCGCCGCGCGGGCGGGTTCATGCCGGATGCCTATCCCTATGGCGCCGTGCTGATTCGCCCGCAAGTTCGAGAACTCGAAAACCAGTCGCAAATGGAACTGATGGATCGCGTGCGCGACCAGCAGTGGACCCTGAAACTCGCCTCCAAGAACGAACAAGATCCGGATGCGAAGCTCGCCGACGAAGCCGCCTTCCGGCAGTGGCAGGACACCCTCAGCCGCTTGACCAATAATCCGCCCGTGGGCCGTATCACCATCCAGATTTCCTCCCGGATCAGCAGTTGGGCGGGAACGCCGCGCGACATCACGGTGCGGGCAGGGGACAAGCTGATCGTCCCGAAAAAGCCGAGCTACGTGATGATTCAAGGACAGGTCTTCAATCCCACGGCCATCGGATACCGTCCGGGGAAGAGCGCCAAGTGGTATCTCAACCAGGCTGGCGGCCCCACGAACCTTGCCAACAAAAAAGCGGTTTTCGTGATTCGCGCGGACGGGACGGTGATCGGGCGCCGCGGCTATTCGCTCTTCCTGGGAAGTTCGCTCGATGCGTCGCTTCAACCGGGAGACGTGGTGATCGTGCCGGAGAGGGCGCTGGGCGGGCCGCCCACCTGGAAGGCCCTGTTCCAGAGCATTCAGGTGGGGACCTCGATCGCCACCACCGCGATGCTGACGGCGAAGTATTAGTGACATGACAAAAGAATTGACCAAGCCGAGGCAAGGCGCGCCACAGGAACTCGAACTTTCCGATCCTCTCCTCGAGGAAAAGGATCCGCGTGTTCGCCGCGAAAGGTCCGTCGAACGGCTTCAGCTGTTGTGGACCGAGAGGAAGTTCCTTGCGCGGGCGGCAGGACTGGGTCTGGTTGCCGCCACGGCGATGGCGTTTCTGCTTCCCAAGCGTTTCGTGTCCAGCGCGCGATTGATGCCTCCCGATCAGGCATCGGTGGCGGGAACGGCCATGATGGCGGCTCTCGCCGGCCGGGCCGGCGGCTCGCTCGGGTCGCTGGGAGGTGAACTGCTCGGCTTGAAAACGACGGGCGACCTCTTTATCGGCATCCTTCAGAGCCGCACGGTCGAAGATGACCTCATCGCCAAGTTCAATTTGCGGAAAACGTACGGTGTACGCCTGTGGGAAGACGCGCGAAAAAGGCTGGCGGCGGCCACCAACGTCTCGCAAGAGCGCAAAAGCGGAATTCTGACGATTTCGGTTACCGACCGCAGTGCCGCTCGCGCGCAGCAGATGGGGCAGGAATACGTTCAGGAATTGAATCAGGTGGTCATCAGCCTGAACACTTCGGCGGCTCATCGGGAGCGCGTGTTCTTGGCGGACCGTCTCCGCGAGGTGCGGCAAGACCTGGAGGCTGCGGAAAAGGACTTCAGCCAGTTCGCCAGCAAGAACACCGCTATCGACATACAGGTGCAAGGCAAGGCCATGATCGAAGCGGGAGCGACTTTGCAGGGCGAGCTCATTGCCGCCCAAACACAGCTGGAAGGGCTGCGCCAGATTTTCACGGATAACAACGTGCGCGTCCGCGCGACACGAGCTCGCGTGGACGAACTGAAACGGCAACTGCACAGACTGAGTGGCAACTCTGCGGATGCGGCGGACGGTCCGCAGGATCAAGCGCCGGTTTACCCCACCATCCGGCAGCTTCCCGTTCTGGGCGTTCCGTACGCCGATTTATACCGCCGCATGAAGGTTCAGGAAGCCGTCTTTGAAACTCTCACTCAGCAGTACGAGGTTGCCAAGGTGGAAGAAGCCAAGGAGACGCCGAGCGTCAAGGTTCTCGATCCGCCCGACTTGCCCGAAAAGAAGTCTTTTCCGCCGCGCCTGCTCATCATGTTCCTCGGAACTTTTCTTTCGTTTTTGTCAGCGATGGCGTGGCTGCTCGCGCAGGCGGCGTGGCAGGCAACCGATTCGACGGACGCGCGAAAGGTTTTTGCCGGCCGGGTCTGGACCGATCTGCGCGCGACTGTGCTGTGGTTTCCAGGAAGCTGGGTGAACGGCTCGCGCCAGTCGTCATCGTTCAGCGAGGTCCGGGCAGAAGGCCCGCCGAATGAGCGCGCAAGCGCCGTCGAGCCGGATCGCGCAAGAGAATAGGCAGCCGCGGCAAAGAAGGCCGCAACGCGCTGCTAATGAAAGGGTTAGGTCACAAGAAGCTCTGTGAGTGACAGGGCGAAGCTGTGGATAGGTAGTGCGGGAGGCAAGAAGTCGCATGGGAACAGGTTCAGAGCAGCCCACATCGGACCTGGCCGGTCTTGACCGCAGCGCGGCCCCCGGCTGGGTAGGTTCTCCTCTGGCTATCTCATATGGCGAGCCTCGCTGGTATGCGGCGTACACGAAGGCGAACCATGAGAGAACCGTTGCGGAGCAGCTCGGCGCGCGCCGCATCGAGCACTTTCTCCCGCTCTATTCATCGCTACGCCGCTGGAAGGATCGTCGAGTCACCTTGCGGTTGCCGCTATTTCCCGGATACGTGTTCGTGCGTATGGCCCTGCGCGACCGCTTGCAAGTGCTGCAGCTTCCCGGCGTCGCGCGGCTGGTTGGGTTCAACGGGATCCCGGCGGAGCTGCCGCGCGAGGAGATCGAGGCTCTGCGCGCGGGCTTGGCCGATGGCGTACGCGCGCAGCCTCATCCCTACTTGACCGCGGGCCGCCGCGTGCTCGTCCGAAGCGGCCCGCTGGCGGGCTTGCAGGGCGTTCTGCTGCATTGGAAAGGGAAGTGGCGCGTTGTGGTGTGCCTGGATCTGATCCAGCGCGCCGTCGCTGTCGAAGTGGACGTGTCCAGCATCGAGCCGGTGTTGTCATGAGCGCCGGCCGGTTTCTGCTCGGAAGGAGGTGCAGCGTGAGGATATTCATCGATTCGGCCAACCTTCGGGAGATCAAGAAATGGCTGGCGCAGGGTGTGGTCGATGGCGTCACAACCAACCCGAGCATCCTGCTGAAAGACGGTGCGTACGATATCGAAGAAACCACCCGGCAACTCTGCGCGACGCTGGGAGACCGGCCCGTCAGCATCGAGGTGGCCACGAACGATCTGAACGAGATGGTTCGGCAGGCTCGCCAGTTCGCTGCATGGGCGGGCAACATCGTGGTGAAAATACCGGTGGTGAACGAGAGCGGCGAATCCTGCCTGGGCGTCGTCCACGCGCTCAGTGGGGAAACCATAAGGGTCAATGCCACGGCGATCATGTCGTTCAACCAGGCCATGCTGGCGGCAAAAGCCGGTGCGAGCTACGTCAGTATCTTCGCCGGGCGCATTGCCGATGAGGGCAACGATCCTGCGGCGGTGATCCGCAACGTGCGGCACTGGTTGGATGAGTGGGGCTGCCGCGCCGAAATCATCGTCGGAAGCATGCGCGGCGCGATCGACATCCAGAACGCCGCGCTGGCGGGAGCGCACATCGTTACCGTGCCGCCGCAGTTCCTGCCCAAGATGATCGATCACAAGTACACGCGCGAAACCGTCCGGCAATTCAACCGTGACGCCGAAAAAGCCCTGGCCCAATTCGCGGAAATGCGGGTGAACGGGAATGGAGGCGCTACGCACAGCGCTCCGGGCGGCGCCCCGGTCCTGACCAGGCAAGAGTAAGGAAAAGCGAAGGTAAAGCGAAAGAAGAAGCTTGAAAAACGTGCCGAGATATTTTGGCGGTTTTGTTGGTAGCACTGGACTTACGCCGAAAATATCTCGGCATAGGGGCTGAGATATCGTTCACTGAGGGGCCGCACTCTCGGTTTGGACCCGTGATGCCGACTCCGGATCACGGCGCCGACATTACCTTGCCTCTCTCGTCATGAATTCCAGAGAACGAGCCATCGTCGTGAAGAACGCCGCCGCGAACGTTGTGCGCGGATGCGCCACAGCCGCCGTGGCGCTGGGTTTGCCAGCATTTCTGACGCGGCTCATGTCGGTGGATTCTTACGGGGTGTGGTCGCTCGTCCTGCAAATGAGCGCGTTTGTCAGCTATCTGGATTTTGGAATTCAGACGGCTATCGGGCGGTTTGTGGCGCACGCGGGCGAGCGTGGCGATGCTGAGCAGCGCGACCGGATTCTCAGCACGGCCTTCGCGGCTCTGAGTGTCTCGGGAGCGGTCGGGATTGTGGCCGCTGGCGGGCTTGCGGCCGTCATGCCCTCCGTCTTTCAGCGGATCCCGAACGGGCTTCTCGGAAATGCCCGCATCGCCTTATTGCTGGTTGCTGGTTCAATGGCAGTCGGTCTGCCATTCTCCGTCTTCAACGGGATATTCATCGGTTTACAGCGCTATGAGATCCCGGCAGCGGTAATCGGCGGCACCCGCGTGCTCAGTGCTTTTCTCCTGGTGCTGGTCGCGCGTGAACGCGGGGGATTGGTATCGATGGCGGCGGCGGTGGCTGGGGTCAACCTGGGCGCCTATGCAGCGCAGTATTTGCTGTATCGCTGGTTAGCGCCGCGCGCGCGGTTTTCGAGAGGCCTCATTTCGCGACACAGCGGCCACGAACTATTCGAGTATTGTTTCAGCCTCAGCATCTGGACCTTGGGGATGCTGCTGGTCAGCGGTCTGAACGTCATGCTGGTAGGCTATTTTGATTTCGGCAAGGTGGCCTACTACTCGGTTGCCGCCACTTTGACTCTGTTCCTGGGCGGACTGCAGAACGCGGTATTCAGCACATTAATCCCGTCCACAGCCGTGGTGCAGGCCCGGGGAGACGCCAAGGAGTTGGGGCAGATGGTGGTCACCGCGACGCGCTACGGGATGTTTCTGCTGCTCTTGACCGGGCTGCCGTTGATGTTGGGTTCTAAGGCCCTTCTGACCGTATGGGTGGGACGAGATTATGCGGCAGGCGGCGCGCTGGTTCTGCAGGTACTGACGGCCGCGAACGTCATCCGGCTGTGCGGGCTGCCGTATTCCGCCGCCCTGATTGGCACGGGGCAGCAACGACTGGCCACAGTGACGCCGCTTGTGGAAGGCGTATCCAATCTTTTGATCAGCATCATGGCCGGCTACGTGTTCGGGGCGCTTGGGGTGGCGATCGGAGCGCTGGCCGGAGCCATTGTGGGTGTATTGGGCCACATTCTCTACAACATGCCGCGGACGAGGGAGATTCGATTGAAGATCGTGGATTTTCTCAGGGACGGACTCCTCCGTCCAACGGTTTGTGTTCTGCCGCTCATCGTGGTTGCGGTCGCGTCCTGGCTGGCGGGATTGTCCTCGCTGGTGATCGCGCGGGGCGCCATGGTTCTGGGGGCCGCTGCGAGCGCCGTGTTGCTTTGGCGCTACGGCCTGCTGCCGGCGGAACGGGCGAAGCTGCGGTTGTCCCGCCTGGTCGCGTTGGGGTGACCGCGCCGGAATGACCAACGGATGCAGGTCTGCCGCACACGGGCCGGCAGCGCCCGGGTCATGTCAGCCCTGTTTGAGGAGCGATGAACCGTGTACTGGCGATACTACTTGCACCGAGTTCGCTCGGTTCCGTATGCGGCGATGAGGAGCCTAACCTGTGGCACATGCCGAGGTTACTCAGAAATGTCGCCGTTGTTCGCGGGTAAATCGGGGCTCGAGATCGGAGGGCCGAGCCGGCTCTTTGGCAAGGGCAAGCTGATTCCGGTCTATGACCGCTGCCAGCATATCGACAACTGCAACTTCTCCGCTCGAACGATCTGGGGCGTGATCGCGCACAACGCGTCGGACAGCATCTTCCGGCGTCAGTTCATCGCCGAGGCGAGCGATCTTACCGCTGTTCCAGACGGACATTACGATTTTGTTCTTGCTTCACACGTTCTGGAGCACACGGCGAACCCGTTAAAGGCGCTTTACGAATGGCGGCGCGTTATGGTCCCGGGAGGGAGCTTGCTCGTCGTGGTTCCGGACAAGAGGGCGACCTTTGACCACAGGCGCCCATTTACGTCCATGGAGCATGTCGAGAAGGATTTCGAGGCCAACACGCCCGAGGATGATCTCACACACTTACAAGAGATTTTGGCTCTGCACGATCTCGAATTGGATCCAGCGGCAGGTTCGCCGCAGGAGTTTCGGGAGCGATGTCTGGCCAATTCTGCGGTTCGGGCGATGCATCATCATGTTTTCAGCGCCGAGGTTCTCGCGCGCATGATGGGCCGGGCGGGTATGCGGGTCGCGAACCTGTCCAGCGAGCGGCCCGGGCACATCTTAGCCGTCGGCCGGAAAATCGCTGGTGACGCGTAATAGCCTTCGATCGAGCGCTCTCGCTTTCCTCACGAATGCTTGCGACGTCTCGACACTGTAAGCCGTGCCGAATCGAGGAGCACGGCAAAGCATCCGCGATGAGCGGCCGCATAACAGTAACGGCCTGCACAGCCCGGCGAGCGAGATTACCTGCCAGATGACCGTGGACCGCCCTGATGTGCCCTGGAAGCAACCCTAACCGGTCTTGGAGTGATCCGTGAGCACGGCGGACGCACAGCGCCCGATGAGCGAGACGTGGGTGACAGCGTGCGTGACTGCTCTGGCGAGCGTGGCATTGGCGTGCTCCCTGCTGTATACGCCGGTGCCGGTTTTGGTTCTGGCAGCTTGCGCGGCTGCGGTGTACTTCTTCAGCCGCCCGTACGAACTGCTTCTCGTAATGGTTTTCTTGATTCCATTTAACTTCGTGATCCGAATTGGCCCTGTGCCCCTGGCAGCCGAACTCCTCAAAGTTCTTATATGGATCCCACTTCTGGTCGAGCGCGGAGCAAGCGGAAAAGTACTGATTGCCAGCCGTTTCCGGCGCCACGTGTTTGTGCTGGCGATGCTGCTTGGGTTGTCGCTTCTACGAGCGAGCGACAAAGCGTTTTCGCTGAAGGAGTGTGTGCGGCTCGCGTCCGATATCGGTCTTCTGTATGTTGTTCCACAACTCGTCGACTCGCGAGAGAAGCTTTTTCAGGTTCTGCGCACGCTGATGTATTCAACCTTGGCCGTGGCGCTCTACGGGTTTTACCAGTTCGCGACCCACGATTTCGGCGCGCTCTTTTGGATTGTGAATCCAAGATTCAGCACCGACCTGGCCCCGGGGCGGTCGGAGTTCTGGGAGTGGCGCAACCGAATCACCTCAGTGCTGACCTCCGAAATGGAGCTGGGACATTATCTGAATTTGTGCATCCCGATCGGAGTCGTGCTGTGGCTTCAGGAACGGCTTCATGCGTTCCGGTGGTTGCTGGTCACGGCAGCCCTGCTCGCAGCACTGTTTCTGACATTCACGTTCGGGGCCTGGGCATCGTTGCTCGCGGCTGTCGTATTGTTCGTAGTGTTGTTGCGCAACCAATCTGGTTGGAAGCTCCTGGCGGGCGGTTGCGCCATTTCGCTGGCGGGCATCTTTGCGGTACTGGAAAGCCCGTTGCAGGAATTCATCGCGACGAAGTTCCTTAGCCACGGTATGGGAACGTTCGGCTGGGACGTGCTGACACGCTTGGATAACTGGATATTCGCTTGCCAAGTGTGGGCGCAGCATCCGTTGATCGGCGTTGGCGCGGGAAACTTTCAAGCACTTCAATACGAGCACGACTTCGTCTTTTCGCCCTGGGCTCCAGCAGGAAGCACGCCGCACGAGACGTATCTCTACATCCTGGCGCAGTACGGAATCGTCGGCTTTGTAAGCCTGCTCGCGATCGTTTTGGGCGCGCTTCGATCCAATTGGCGCCTCCGAGCGCACCCAAGCATGGGAATCGTTGCGTTGGGGCTGGCCTTCGCGTTGACCGTGAACCTGATCGGCTGGTTCTCCGATGACTCAAGCTTTTTCAGTCCGCATGCAGGCTATCTCGTCTGGGTTGTCATCGGGCTCAGTGAAGCTGTGAGGAATATCGCTGGCGCGAAGAGGAACCGTCTGAGGCGAGCCCGCATCTCGTTGACGCGGGCGGGGTGAGCTGAGAGCAGATGGCTAGAAGAAGCACAATACTCTTTCTGACACCGAATCCCATCCAGAGCGCCAGCGAACGCTATCGTGTTTATCAGTTTCTGCCGGAGCTTCAACGAGCGGGATTCGACTGCACGGTTCGGCCATTTGCGACAGAGCAACTGCACCGAGCGATTCAGGACAGCCGATTGATCGGCACGATTTGGGGTGTTCTGCCGTGTGTCCTCCAACGTGCTCGAGATCTGCGCGCCATCGGCCGTTTTGATGTGATCGTAATTCAGCGGGAAGCATTCCCCTTCTTTCATCCGTTTGTGGAAATGAAGGCGATCAAGCGACACCCGCAGGTGATATTCGATCTGGATGACGCGATTTACATCGGGCATCGGGACACAGGAGAGACCAAATACCCATGGAGCTACAAGCTGAAGTACGGGCCAGGCATCGACCGAGCGATCGGGATGTGCTGCCATGTTGTGGCGGGCAGCCGAACACTCGCCGCGCATGCCAGAAGCTTCCATCCGAATGTCACAGTCGTTCCGACGGTTGTCGATCTAGACCGCTACACTTACCAGCCTCCGCGGGCTGATGATGCCCAGGTGACGGTCGGCTGGGTCGGGAGCCGTTCGACCAGTCCTTATCTTCTGGAGATCGAACCCGCTTTACAACGCCTTTGCCAAGCGCATCCAGGACGGATTCGCTTCTGCACCTGGGGCGATCCCCGCCGGCATCTGCAACTTGCGAATTTTGAGGCTCTACCCTTCTCGCTCGAATCGGAGATCGACAATTTGAGGCGGTGCGATATCGGGATTATGCCGATGCCCGACAACGATTGGACGCGCGGAAAGTGTGCCTTCAAGGCCATCCAGTACATGGCACTCGGAATACCAACGGTCGCCTCACCAGTCGGCGCGGCATCGGAAGTCATCCAGCACGAGGAAAACGGGCTATTGGCGAGAAGAGAAGACGACTGGTTTCATTGCCTGGATATTCTGGTGCGAGATCGCGGCCTGCGCGCGCGTTTGTCCAGGGCAGGACGGAAGACAATTGAACGCGGGTATTCGCTGCAAACCTGGGCGCCGCGCGTCGTCGATCTATTCGAAAGAATCACAGGAAGCGGAGAACGACAGGACGCAGTCGCTCTGGAGCAGGCAGGCTAGCCGTGCGGATCGCGCAAATCTGCGGGTTCGGCTGGCAGCCCAAAGGAACAGTGCGATTTCGAGCGTTCCCTCTGGCGGCAGGGCTCGTCGCGGCCGGACACGAAGTTACGATTTTTCTGACTCCGTACGACAATCCACAGGATTCAGGGAGAGAGTACACGCGGGAAGGCGTGCGTATTGTGAATGTGAAGCTGGGGAAGTGGCCGCTAGCGCGGCACGCGTGCTCGTGCTACCGGCTTTGTCGCGAGGCCATTCACTACGATGCGGATGTCGTTCATGTGTTCAAACCGAAGGGGCACGCGGGGGCCGCGCTGACCTATCTGATGGCTACGGGCCATCGTCACGTTGTTCTGGATTGTGATGATTGGGAAGGTTGGGGAGGGTGGAACGACGTCAAAAAATATCCGTGGATCGCAAAAGAATACGTCGATCTGCAGGAGAAAGACTTAATTCGACGCGCTCCTTGCGTTACGGTTGCAAGTCGAACGCTACAGGCCCGCGCGACTGAGCTCCGGCGGTCCCCCGATCGCGTTTTGTACCTGCCTAACTCGGGCAGTTCCGCAGAAGACAGGAAGATCCGCGCACGAGTTCTGGCGATGGACACGAACGAGTTACGCAGGTCGTTCGAATTGGGCTGCGGTCATCTGATCCTGTACAGCGGCCATTTTGAACCCGGCGACGACGGGATGTTTTTCAGCAAGGCGGCGGCAGCTGTCGCCCGGAAAACTGATGCCACGATCCTTATGGCGGGCGACGGCCCCGAGCTTGCACGTGTTAAGAACTTTCTTGCTTCCCAGGAGGGCGCCAGGGTCAGGTTTTTTGGGCAATTGCCCTATGAGAGGTTCTTGGCTTTAGTCGCGACAGCAGATATTGCCGCGTATCCGTACCCGAACGACGCCATCCATCGCGCCAAGTGCTCCGCGCGAATCATCGATTATATGGCAATGGGCTGCGCGGTTGTGACTACGAGAGTCGGCGAGAACAACGACTATATCGAGCATGGCGTAAGCGGAATACTCGCGCCGCCGGAAAATGAGGAGCAATTCGGTTTGGCGTTGGAGAACCTGCTGCGTGATTCACAGCTTCGAGCATGCCTCGGCGCAAATGCCAGACGGCACGTCGAGGAGCGCTTGTGGTCCGCCCAGAAGTCCGTCGAGACGTGCCTTGCAGCGTATCGAATGGTGTTAAGAACTGACGCGTCCTCGCAGCGCCCGGAGGAAAAGGGACAAGCGGAATGATGGTGACGAAGACGCAGGAGGTGCAGGCGCTTGAGGCGGAACGGCCGAGGGCGGCACAGAGCGTTCCAAGCGGCCGGGCGAGCCGGGCGGAATGGTTGAAAGAAAGGACGGTCCAGCGAGCGCTGTTTGTGGCGGGCGACGCGGCCGCGCTGGCTGCGTCGCACATGGGCGCGGCAGGTGCAGCGGAGTATTGGCTGGGCATCCCTGGCGCGAACCTGAATTCGCACGGCGACTGGCTGTCCGATCTGCCGTTCTTGCTGGCGGTGCTGTATCTGCTCGACCGGCATCACAGCCCGGACGTCCGGCGGCCGGAAAAAGAGCTGGAACTGGCCGTCAAAGGAGTCTCGCTCGCGTTCTTGCTGCTGGCCTGCGCGAATTTCGCGGCCTTCCAGGCGGGATCCTCACGATGGTTGCTGGCGGCCTGGTACCCGCTCGCCGTGATGGCGGTCCTGGCGATGCGTTTTGGGCTGCGCATCTGCTGCGCAGCGTTGTGGCAGCGAGGAGTGGGACAGAAGAGAACGCTGCTCGTCGGCTCGATTCAGCGGCTCTCCGAACTGCAAGCTTTGCTGTCGATTCAGCGCTATCGAGGATACGAGCTGGCCGGCATCGTGCCTCTGGGCGGCGAGACACCACCTGGTCGAAGCTCGCCGGCCAACCGCGCCGAGGGCGATCGCTGGCGTCAGGCCGCAGGCGAGAGCGGCGCGGAACAAGTGATCGTCGCGCTGGACCAGCACACACCGGAATCGCATCGATTGATTTCGGACATATTGACGGGCTGCGTGGCGCACGGCATCGACGTGCAGGTTAATTCCGATTTCCTTGGCTCGCGCAACCTCCACTACGAGATGGACGAGTCCTCCGGCTTCTTCCGCTTTTATGCCGTGGCTCCATGGAGCATGCGCGCGCAGCGAATCGCGAAAATGGCGCTCGAACGCGTGGCCGGCCTGGCGGGAAGCGCCGTCGCTCTCCTGCTTGTTCCTGTTGTAGCCCTGCTGCTGAAGATGGAAGACGGCGGCCCTGTGTTCTATCGCCGGGAATTCGTGGGTTGCGACGGCGGAGTGCACTTTTACTTGAAATTCCGCACCATGCGGCTCGATGCGGACGATGTTCTTGCGCAGGACCCGCTTTTGAAGGCGGAATTCGGCCTCAAGCACAAGCTGGCGCAAGATCCCCGCGTTCTCCGCAGCGGGCACTTCCTGCGCAAATACAGCATTGACGAGTTGCCGCAATTCTTCAGCCTTCTTCGCGGGGAGCTTGCGCTGGTCGGCCCGCGCGTGATTTCCCGGGAAGAAGCGCGCCGCTACGGAGCGTATCTGCCGCGCCTGCTCTCCGTGCAGCCGGGCATCACCGGTTTCTGGCAGGTCATGGGACGGCAACTCACGACCTACGAGGAACGCATTCAGATGGACATGTTCTATATCGATCGTTGGTCCATCTGGCTGGATTTATGGATCGTGGCGAAGACCTTCTGGAAAGTGCTCACCGCCGAAGGGGCGTACTAGAAAGGGGGAACCGGGCATGAGGATTCTGGTGACGGGCGGCGCGGGGTTTATCGCCTCGCACGTTGCGGACGCCTACATCGCCGCGGGGCATGATGTGGCGATTCTGGACGACCTTTCGCGCGGGTCGCTGGGCAATATCAACGGGCGGGCGCGCTTCTACCAGGGTGACATCCGCGACCGCGAATTTGTGGAGCGCGTTTTCGAAACGGAAAAGCCGGAAGTGGTGAACCATCACGCGGCGCAGATGGATGTGCGGCGCGGCGTGCGCGAGCCGTTGTTCGACGCTTCTGTGAACGTACTGGGCTCGATCAATCTCCTGGACGCTGGCGTCGCAAATAACGTGCGCCGGTTCATCTACATTTCCACCGCCGGCGCGGCGTATGGCGAGCCTGCGGACATGCCCGTTCGCGAGACTTGCGCAATCAATCCGATTACTCCCTATGGCGTCAGCAAACATACGGTCGAGCACTATCTCTTCACCTATCGCGTGCTGTACGGCTTGGCGTACGTGGTCCTGCGCTACGGAAACGTTTACGGCCCGCGGCAAAGCTCGAAAGGCGAGGCGGGGGTGTTCGCCATTTTCTGCGAGCAGATGCTCGCCGGAATTCAACCCGTCATCTACGGAGACGGCAGCAAGCTGCGCGATTACGTCTACGTTGAGGATGCCGCGCAAGCCAGCGTGCTCGCACTGGAGCGCGGAACCGCCGAAATCTTCAACATCGCCAACGGCCTTCCCACCAGCGACTACGAAGTGTTCCGGCTGGTGCGCGACAACCTGGGCATCAGAAGCGTGGAACCCAAGTACGTGCTCAAACGGCCGGGCGAAATCGACCGCATCTACCTGGACATCTCCAAAGCGCAGCAGCTCCTGGGCTGGAGGCCGCGCGTTTCGCTCGAACAGGGAGCGCGGCTTACGATCCGGCACTTTCTTCAAGCAGCCGGGTATACGAGCGCTCCCGAAGCGCCCCTGGCAAGCGCGAGGGTTCAGCGCGCCTAGACTGCATGCTGCTGGAAAACAAGACCTGCGTGATTGTTGGCGCATCCGGCGCGATTGGCGGCGCAGTGGCGCAGCGGTTCGTTCAAGAAGGCGCCCGGCTGTGCCTCACCTACCACGCCGAACCTCCCCGATCGCTCGCGGATCAGCTGCGCGCCGGCGGAGGCAAGGCCGGCTTGTACCGCCTCGAGCTTGGCGAATGGCAGCAAGTCCAATCGGGCATCAGCCAAATGCATGCGGAATTCCCGGACATCGATGTGCTGGTGAATTGCGCGGGGGTGATCGGCCCAATCGGGCGGCTGGAAGACAGCGAGGTCGCGGAATGGACTCGAACGCTGCAGATCGACTTCCTTGGCGCGGTTTACCTGGCGCGCGCCATCCTTCCCGCTTTCCGGCGCCGCGGGCGCGGCAAGATCATTTTCTTTTCCGGGGGAGGCGGCGCTTACGGCCGGCCTTACTTTACGGCGTATAGCAGCGCGAAGGCGGCGCTGGTCCGTTTTACGGAAAGCTTAGCCGAAGAGGTTCGGGACGCCGGCATCCAGGTCAATGCGGTGGCGCCGGGTCCGGTCAGGAGCCGCATGTGGGACGAGATGAAGGCGGCTGGGGCGGCGGGCGGTCCGAAGTTGCTGGAAGATCTCAGGCGCATGGAAGAAACGGGCGGCGAGTCCCCGGACCGCGCCGCGGCCCTCGCGGTTTTTCTAGCCTCCGACCGGAGCAACCACGTCACGGGGAAGCTGATCAGCGCGGTTTGGGACGATTGGGAAGCGATTGCCAACCATCCCTGCAAGCTGGCCAACGCGGAGGCGTGGACATTGCGTCGAGTTCCGTTGCAGCAGCCATGATTGGTGTCGCCATCGTAGGCGCCGGAAACATTGGGCGCGTCCGCGCGCAATCCATCCTCAGGTCGGACGAAGCGCGCGTCGCTTGGGTTGGAGATGTGGACGCCAACCGCGGCCAGTCGCTGGCGGCGCTCTCATCCGCATCGAGCGCAACGGGCTGGCGCGAGGTGGTGGCCAAGCCTGAGGTGGACGTGGTGGTGGTTTCCACGCCCACCAAGTTCCATGCGGAAATAGCCATCGAGGCGCTCCGCCACGGAAAGCACGTGCTGTGCGAGAAGCCGCTGGCTCGTACGGCGGAGGAAGCCTGGGAAGTGGTGGCCGCAGCGCGGCACGCGAACAGGGTGCTCAAGACGGGGTTCAACTACCGTCAAATGGATCACGTGCGGAAAGCGCGGGAACTTCTCGCGAACCAGGCCATCGGTCCCGTGCATTTCTTGCGCTGCCGCTATGGACATGGAGGAAAGCCGCACTACGAACAAGACTGGTGTACCGACGGGGAACTTTCCGGCGGCGGAGTGCTTCAGGAACAGGGCATCCACATGGTCGACTTGGCGCGCGTTCTCCTGGGCGAGCCCGTCCGGGTTTGCGCTGAGACTCGCCGATACTTCTGGAATTTCCGCGACACGGAAGACAACTGCTTTTGCCTGCTGGAGACGGCGGAAGGACAGCTCGCCAGCCTGCATGTGAGCTGGACGCAGTGGAAGAACATCCTGGAAGTCGAAGTCTTCGGCCGTGACGGCTATCTTCGATTGGAAGGGCGAGACGGACACTATGGCCCGCAGCGGTTGACCTGGGGCAAGCGTCAACCGGATCACGGGCGGCCAATCGAGGAGGTATTTACTTTCGGTCCTTCACCGACTTCGTGGGACCGCGAATGGCGTGAATTCGTTGAGCTGCTCCATCACGGTTCAGATTCTTTCGAAGCAGCCTGGCAGGGATGGCGGACGCAAGCGCTGGTGGATTTGGCTTACAAGAGCGCCCGCGAACACGCTTGGGTCGAAGTGCCGCCTTTCCGCGCAGGACAGGCAACATGATCATCACCAGAACGCCATTTCGGCTGACGCTGGGCGGCGGCGGCACGGACCTGCCGTCGTTCTATCGCGAGCATGGCGGATTTGTTCTTGCCGTAGGAATCGACAAGTACATGTTCATCAACGTGAACACGCCGATCGTCGACGACAAGGTCCGCGTGCGCTACACCAAGTCGGAAGTGGTCGACCATGTGGGCGAGGTCGAACACACACTGGCCCGCGAAGCCATGAAATGCTTCGGGCTGACCAAGGGCGTGGAGATCGTTTCCGTCGCCGACATTCCCGCAGGCACCGGGCTGGGATCTTCGAGTTGCTACCTGGTGGGTCTGCTGAACGCGCTGCGGGCTCTGATGCAGGAGCCCGTCTCTCCGCAGGAGCTTGCGGAAGAGGCTTGTCACATCGAGCTGGACGTTCTGAGCAAGCCGATCGGCAAGCAGGACCAGTATATGGCGGCTTTCGGCGGCCTGACGTCGCTGACAATCGGCGCGAGCGGCGCGGTGCAGGTGGAGCATCTGCCGGTCAGCGCCGAACTCGTAGAGGCGCTGGAGAACAATTTGCTGCTGTTTTATACGAACGGCACGCGCGACGCCACAGGAATCCTCGCGCGGCAAGACGCCGCCACCAGAAAGAAGGACGACGGCGTGGTGGGCAGCCTGAAAGAGATTAAGGACATCGGCCTCGAGATTAGCCGCGCGATCCGAGCCGGGAAGCTGCGCCGCTTCGGCGAATTGATGGACGTGCATTGGCAGACCAAAAAGCGTCTCGCCCATGGAATCACGAATCCTCAGATCGACGCCTGGTACGAACTGGCCAAGCGAAGCGGCGCGATTGGCGGAAAGATTTCGGGCGCAGGAGGCGGCGGCTTCCTGATGCTCTATTGCGAGGGCGACCGGCATCGCCTGCGCGAAGCGATGCGCTCCGCCGGCCTGCGGGAACTCAACTTCCGGTTCGAGTTCGAAGGCAGCAAAGTGGTGTTCGATATTGTTTCCCGGGATCAACGATTGGCGCATAACCAGCGTCTGCTGGAACAGTCGTCGAGGGCAATCGACGAATCCGTCCTCACGGTTGCCGCCCCTTGATTTCGCGCCCCGTTAACGTTTGATCTCGTTTCCTTGCCGCCCGGAACCTTTAAGACGGAACAGCCCCTTCAGGGAGAACAGCCATGCTGCGCAAAGCGGTGTTTCTCGATCGCGACGGCGTAATCAATAATTACGTGTACGATCCCGAGTGTGGAACCGTCGATTCACCATCGTGTCCCGAGCAATTCACCTTGATGCCGGGCGCGGGAGAGGCCATCGCCGCCCTGAACGCGACGGGGCGGCTCGTGGTGGTGGTTTCCAATCAGCCCGGGATCGCCAAAGGCCATTTCTCGCCTGCCCTGCTCGAGGCAATGACGCAGAAAATGGAGCAGCTAGTGAAAGAAGCGGGCGGGCACCTCGACGCCGTGTACTACTGCCCCCACCACCCGGAGGGCCTCGTCGACGAATACCGGCGTGCATGTGACTGCCGAAAGCCCAAGCCCGGTTTGTTCGATCGCGCCGTCAAAGAGTGGGCGATTGATCCCGGCCAATCGTTCACTGTGGGAGATGGAATCGTCGACATCCAGGCGGGACGCCAGGCCGGTACCAGAACGCTTCTCATCGGCGTTCGCAGAGGCTATCTCTTATCCGAGCTGGAACGGCACAACGCCTGGCCCAATTTCATCGTCGGCGACCTTCAAGAAGCCGTCGAAGTGATCCGGTCGGCCGGGAACGGCCGGAAGGAGCGGCTGGACGCGGAACAGCGCGCTGCTGAAACGGCTCGAAACGCGATGAGCTACACCGCGCAATACCTCCAGGAAGCAATCGAAATTCTGAAAGCGGTCAATCAAGATTCCATCGAACGCATGGCCGACTTGCTTTGCGGGCTGCGCGAGCGCCAGGGACGCTTGTTCTTGCTTGGAGTGGGAGGCGGCGCCGGACACGCCAGCCACGCCGCGTGCGATTTCCGCAAGATCGCGCATATCGAAGCCTACGCTCCGAGTGACAACGCTTCCGAGCTGACCGCACGCATCAATGACGATGGCTGGGAAACGTGCTACGCCAATTGGCTGCGCGCCAGCCACCTGAACCGGGATGATATGCTGCTGGTGTTCTCGGTGGGCGGCGGAGACGCGCAGCGCAAGGTCAGCTCGAACCTGGTCCGAGCCCTCGAATACGCGGGGCAAGTCGGAGCAAACATTTGCGGCGTCGTAGGGCGCGATGGAGGCTTCACGCGGCAGGTGGCCGACGCCTGCACGCTCGTGCCGGCCATCAACTCCGCAAACATTACGCCTCATACCGAATCAATCCAGGCGCTCGTTTGGCATTTGCTCGTTTCTCACCCGAAGCTGAAATCGTCGGAAACGAAATGGGAGTCGTTGACGCACCTGAGCACGACGGCCGCATAAGTAAGCATCGATCACCGACACGATTACCACAGCCCGCAGGAGTTGCTCCCGCCCACCTGTTCAGCCCCCGCACTCCAGGGCCGCTTGCTTGGCAGGCGTCCGCTCTCAACCGGCTCATGTTCCGAACGAGATCTTGCTGACCGTCCGATGTTGGCGCAGCAGTTCGTTCAGAGTTTGTGCGCCGACTGCGAGGGCGAGTTACCCGTTCAGCTCCTTCAAGTTGTCGATGGACTGTGGCCGGAGGCCGCTCTCGACCTCGAGCATCAGGGAGACGAGGCGCTCGACGTGCGGCACAGTGATCCCGGACTGGCGGGCCAGCTTCAGGATGGGCGCGAACTGCGCGTCGCATTCAGTCTTGCGATGATGGATCGCAATGTCGCGCCACACGCCGGTATGCGTCTTCGCCGAGCGGCGGTTGAACGCGACCATGTCGTCGAACGAGGCGTCGATGGCCGCCGCTGATCCATTCGCGCCAAAGGCCGCTGGATCGTAGCCGTTGAAGCCCATGGGAGTCACGCCCTGGGCGGCGGCGATGGCCATCACTTCTCGCGCCAGCGCCGTGAGCGCCGGGCGCGCATCGCGGGACGCAAGCACGTCGACAATGCTGGCGGGCGTCAAGGCGCTGGCGAAAAGCAGCGCGCCGTATCCCATCTTGCCCCACAGGTAGCCCCAAATATTGTCCGTCGCGATCGCAGCCGGCTCGAAGCGCTGCAGAAGGCGGTGCACGCGCGCAAGCCGCTCGGTCTGCCGACCGTCCAGCTCGCCCACGACCACCGCGCCGCGCCCGCCGAAGTGCACGATTCCCGGCTCGAGCAGGTCAGCGCCGAAGTTGATGAAGGCGCCCATGGTGCGCTCGCAACCCAGGACTTCCGCGATGATCAACTCATTGAAGCCGTTCTGCAGCGAGACGACAAAGCCGTTGCGGGCGAGGTGCGGCGCGAGTTGCCGCGCAGCCGTCTCCGTGTGCAGAGCCTTGACGCACAGGAAAACGGTGTCCCACGCGCCCACGAGACCGCCGGGGGAAAATGCCGGGAGCTTCTGCGTAAACGTTTCGATCGGTCCGGTGATGGCGAGCCCGCGCTCACGAATCGCGCGGACGTGAGCCTCGTTCGAGTCGACGAACGCAACATCCACTCGGGCGCGGCTCAGGTAGGCGCCAACGGTTCCGCCAATGGCTCCTGCGCCCCAGATCAGAATCCGATCTGCCGAGGCGGCATCGTTTCTTGCAGTAGGTCCCATCAAAGCCGGGTGCAAGGGTCCTTTCGCCGATCCGAGCCGGCAGATCCCATCGCCGGTTTCGGCTGAGTCTCAAACCGCCGTGCAGTGTCAGAGTGGGCGCATCATCTCAATGTCCGTGGACGAGCGTCAACAACCTGCTGCTGTTCAAGGGCTCTGCTGGGTGACGAACGGACGAGCGCGTGGGCGAGGTTGTCGACCCTATGCAGGCCCTGAAGTGATCTGAACCCGCTTGCCAGGCGTCAGACTCGGATCTGTCCGCGCTCCATCTCCGCGAAGGAGCGTCCACAACGGTCCTCTGCCGAATTGGGGCGCCTGACGCACGTCCCGCGAATGATGTATGCTTTGCGACTCTCTTGCTCGCGAGGTGCATTCATGTCCAAACTTCGAATTCCATTCGCACGATTTTGTCTTGTTATCGGGTGTGCCGTGCTGTTTCTGGCCTGCGGCTCGCTCCACGGACAGGAATACAATCCCCAGCTCTTTTCCGGTATGAAGTGGAGATTGATCGGGCCGGGCACCGGGGGCCGCGTCGAAGCGGTGGCGGGTGTTCCCGATCAGCCGGACACCTATTACATCGGCGCGGTTGACGGTGGCGTGTGGAAGACGACTAACGGCGGCTTGACGTGGACGCCGCTGTTCAACCACGAGCCCGTGGCGTCCATCGGGGCGATTGCGGTTGCGCCTTCCGACGACAACGTGATCTATGTCGGCACCGGCGAAGAAGCGCCGCGGGGCGACATCTCGTTCGGCGACGGCGTGTACAAATCCACCGACGGCGGAAAGACCTGGACCAACGTGGGGCTGAAAGGCACGCGTCAGATTGCCCGAATCGTGATGGATCCGAAGAATGCAGACGTGGTGTACGTCGCGGCGGAAGGCCACATTTACGGCCAGAATACGGAACGCGGCGTCTTCCGCTCGACCGATGACGGCAAGACGTGGCAAAAGGTTCTGTACAAGGACGAGCAGACCGGCGCGATCGATTTGGCCATGGACCCCAGCAATTCGCGCGTCCTGTACGCCGCGCTGTGGCAGGTGCGGCGCGAGCCGTGGCACTTCAGCGACGGCGGTCCGGGCAGCGGCCTCTACAAGTCGACGGATGGGGGGTCCACATGGCACGAGCTTACCGGCCATGGCTTGCCAACGAGCGTGCTGGGGCGCATCGGCGTGGCGGTGGCGGGCGGCAGCAACGGCCAGCGCGTGTACGCGTTGATAGAAGCGAAAAAGGGCGGGCTGTTTCGCTCCGAAGATGCGGGCGCGACCTGGCATCTGGTGAACGACAGCCAGACGCTGACCACGCGCGCGTGGTATTTCACCAACGTGTTCGCCGATCCGCACAACCCCAATGTGGTGTACGTGGCCAACAATCAGTTTTATCGTTCCATCGACGGAGGCCGGACATTTTCGGCGCTGGCCATTCCCGGCTTCGACGGTTACCCCAGCGGCGCGGACAATCACGCGTTCTGGATGAATCCGCTGCATCCGCGGCACATGATTCAGGGGCACGACCAGGGCATCGCCATCAGCGTCGACGGCGGGAAAACGTGGGGCGACCGGCAAAATCTGCCGATTGGGCAGTTCTATCACATCGCCACCGACGACGAGTTTCCCTACTACGTGTACGGCTCGCAGCAGGACGAAGGCGCGCTGGCAGTGGTGAGCAATGACCGCGGCGGCGTCGAGCGCGTGACGTACTGGATGGGCGGCGACGACAGCGAATGCGGCTACGTCCTGGTCGATCCCGCGAATCCCAATTGGTTGATCGCCGGCGGCTACGGCGGCGCGCTCACGATCTACGACAAGAAAACGGGGCAGCTGCACGACATCGCGCCCTGGTCGAACAACAACGGCGGGCACGCAGCCGGGGAACTCAAATACCGGTTCAATTGGACCGCGCCAGTGGCGCTTTCGCCGCAGAATCCGCATGCGATCTACATTGGTTCGCAATATCTGCTGGAAACCGACAACGACGGCGGGAGCTGGCGCGCGATCAGCCCCGATCTGACGCGCAATGACAAATCCAAACAGCAAAGCTCGGGCGGACCGATCTGGCAGGACAATTCCAGCATCGAGTACTACGACACGATCTGGGCCATCGCGCCATCTTCGGTGGCGGCGGGGGAAATCTGGGCGGGCACCGACGACGGCCTGATTCAACTGACGCGCGACGGCGGCAAGACCTGGCACAATGTGACTCCTCCACAATTGCCGGCGTGGGGCCGCGTGTCCATGATTGCCGCGTCCGAAACGAATGCCGGCACAGCGTGGGTGGCTGTGGACAACCACGAAAACGACGATTACCAGCCGTGGATCTTCCGCACGCGCGATTTTGGCGCGACCTGGACTCGTGTGAACCAAGGGATTGATGCGCCAGCGTACGTGCATGCTGTGAAGCAGGATCCAAAAGATCCGCATCTGCTCTTTGCCGGAACGGAAACGGGCGTGTATGTGTCGTTCGACGGCGGGGATCATTGGCAGCCGCTGCAACTCAATCTGCCGACCAGTTCGATGCGCGATTTCGCCATTCACGGCGACGATCTGGTGCTGGCCACGCACGGCCGCGCGATCTGGGTGTTGGACGACATCACTCCGCTTCGCCAGATGGCTCAGGCTGCCGCCGCGGACATTTATCTCTTCCGGCCGGGCAAGGCCATCCGCTCGCGGCTCGGCGATCCCACCGGCGCAACGCTGACCTATTTCCTGAAAACGAAGCCAAACGGGCCGGTGACTTTGAGGGTGACGGACCGGGAAGGCAAAACGGGCGTCGCCTTCTCCAGTACGGGCAAGAACAAACTCGATGTTGAACCCGGCATGCATCGCGTGAACTGGGATTTGCGTTATCCCGTTCCCGCCGATATCCAGGGCGGCGCGAGCTACGACGAACGTCCTCCGCGCGGGATTATGGCGCTGCCGGGCCAGTACACGGTGAAGCTCACGGTTGCGGGGCACACGTATGCTCAGCCCTTGACGGTAGTGAACGATCCGCGTTCGAAGACCCCGCTCGTTGACCTGCAATCGGAATACAAGCTGGCCACGACCTTGATGGATGCTGTGGCGCGCGATCATCAGGCCGTGGATGAAATCCTGCAGGTGCGCGCGCAATTGAAACAGCTCCGCCAGCGCCTGGCCGACGATCCCAATGCGAAAGCCATTCTGCCGGCCATTGACGATCTGGACCGCAAGGCTGACACCATTGAAAACGTGCTCTACCAATCGCACGCGAAAACCAGCGAAGAGCTGCTCAATTTCCCCACCGAATTAAACAGCAAGATCGCCTACCTGGAGGACGAAGTCGATTTCGGAGATGGCGCTCCGACCGCGCAGTTTGAGGAAATGGCTCAGCAATATCTGCAGGAGCTGCAAAAGCAGATCGACCGTTGGCATGAACTGCAAAGAAACGAGCTGGCCGCGCTCAACCGGCAGATCGAGCAGGAACGAATTCCGGAGATTTACGTTCCGCCGGCGCCGAAGGAGGCAACGGGCGCGGCAGGCGAAGGGGCAAAGGACTGACGAAGCGCTCGCGGCGTGGTGGTATGATCGCGTCGCCATGAACAGCGACGAGCACCGCTTTCGCCTGAGCCATACGTTCGCGATCACATTTTATTTTGCGGTTTGCCTTGCGATGGCCGCAACGGCGATGCCGCAGCGGGCCTCCGCGCAGCGCATGCAAACAGGCTGGGAACACACTTACGCGCCGCCGAACCATCCCATCGTGCTGCACGCCGCACGCCTGCTCGAAATCGACTCGGGGACAATCATCAGCCCCGGTGAAGTGCTGGTGCGCGGCGACAAAATCGCGGAAGTGGGCCAGTCGGTGACGCATCCCGCCGGCGCGCAGGTGATTGACCTGGGCGACACGACGCTCATGCCCGGCCTGATCGACGCGCACGTCCACCTGTTCCTCCATCCCGGCAACGAGGGCCTGCAAACGGTGGTGGAATCCGTGCCGCAGCGCACCATTCAAGCCACGCTGGCGGCGCACGACGATTTGATGGCGGGCTTCACCGCCGAACGCGACATGGGCACCGAAGGCGCCGGCTCGGCCAGCACCGCCCTGCGCGACGCCATCGATCGCGGAGAAATTCCCGGGCCGCGCCTGCGCATCACCGCCAACGCGATTTCGATCCTCGGCGGGCACGAAGACGCTATCGGCTTCAATCCCGCGCAGCACGTGCTGGGAAACGCCGACTACGCGAACACCATCGATCAACTCATCGAAACGATTCGCGAGCAGCAGAAAGAAGGCGCCGACTACGTGAAGATTTACGAAACCGCCCGCGACATTTTCCACGACGGCAAATTCAACTCGCAATATCAGTACACCGAGCCGCAGCTCGCGGCCGCCGTGCAGGAAGCCGCGCGCCTGGGAACCAAGGTTGGCGTGCACTGCATGGGCGAGCCGGGCTGCTTGTGGGCGGCGCAAGCGGGCGTCGCGTCCATCGACCACGCCGTGCAGCTGAGCGATGAAACCATGCGCATCATGCGCGAAAAGAATATTCCCGCGATTCCGACCTTCACGATCTTCGAGTACTTCGCCGACCACGCGGAAAATCCCGCGGCGGCAAAGTACGAGCGCGAATTCCTCGACTACCACATCCAGCAGTTCAAGAAGCAAATGGCGGCCGGCATACCGTTCGCGGTCGGCTCCGACGTGGGGCCCTTCCCGCACGGCACGCAAGCGCGCGAATTCGTGCTCATGGCGCAGTACGGAATGAAACCGCTCGCGGTGTTGCAGGCGGACATGCTGGAAGGCGCGAAAGTGCTGATGTGGCAGGGGCAGATCGGCGACTTGAAGCCCGGCTATTTCGCAGACATTGTGGCCGCGCCCGGCAATCCGCTCGACGATATCAGCGACGTCCAGCATGTGGCCTTCGTGATGAAGGGCGGCGTCATTTACAAACACTGATTCGAGGCGGCCCGTGCGAAACGGCCGTAGGTCCCAGGCGCTGCAGCGGCCGGGCCAGGAGGCGCGGTTGAAAAGAGTATTGCTCTTGCTGTTCGTTGCGGCGTGGATTGCTCGCGGATCGACGGCAGCTCAGGCGGAGGCCACTAGGGCCGCGGCGGCGCCGCAATTTCGCCCGCCGGCTGTCCCTCTGGTAGTGGTCGACCCGTACTTCAGCATCTGGTCCTTCGCGAACCATTTGACCTACGACGCGACGCGCCACTGGACCGGCGCGCGCATGGACTTGCAAAGCATCGTGCGCGTCGACGGCAAAGCCTACCGCATCATGGGCGACGAGCCGCGCATCATCGCTCCCGCCAGACAAACGGGCTTGCGCGTCCTGCCCACACGCACCATCTACGATTTCCAGGCCGGCGCCGTGAGCGTGCAGCTGACCTTCCTCACTCCCGACCTGCCGCACGACGTCCCCGTGCTCGCCCGGCCGGTGACTTACCTGATCTGGCGGGTGCATTCCACCGACGGCCAGCCGCACCAGATCGAGATTTATTACGACAACACCGCGGAACTGGCGGTGAACACGCCGGACGAAGCGGTTGACTGGAAGAGCGAAACGGACGGCGGGCTCGAGGTTCTGCGCATGGGGACTGCGGCGCAGCCGATTCTGGGCCGCGCTGGGGATTCCGTGCGCATCGACTGGGGCTACATCTACGCGGCCGCGCCCCAGGAGGAAACGCCGCAAGCGGTGGTGCTGCCGGCCAGGAAGGCGATCGAGGAATTCGCGTCCAGCGGCGCTCTGCGTTCGCCGATGGACACGCGCATGCCGCGCGCGGCCAACGATGATTGGCCGGCAATGGCTGTCGCGTTCAATCTCGGCAGAGTGCGAAGCGAGTCCGTCTCGCGCCACATCATTCTCGCCTACGACGAAATCTATCCCATCGAGTACATGCACCATCGGCTGCGGGCGTACTGGCAGAAATCCGAGCCGGCCATCGGTGGCCTGCTGCAAGACGCCGAGCGCGATTATTCTTCGCTCAAGATGCGCAGCGAGCAGTTCGACGATCATCTGATGGCCGATCTCTCGCAGGTTGGAGGCGAGCAGTACGCGGAAGTAGCCGCGCTCGCGTATCGCCAGGCGTTCGGGGCCAACAAACTCGCCATCGGGCCTGATGGCAAACCTCTGATGTTCCTGAAGGAAATATCGAGCTGCGGCTGCGCGCAAACCGCGGACGTCATCTATCCGGAATCGCCCATTCTTCTGCTGCTCAATCCCAAGCTGCTGGGAGATTCGCTGATTCCGCTGCTGGACTACGGGCAATCGAGCCAGTGGCCGTATTCCTACGCGCCGCACGATCTGGGGACGTATCCGCTGGACAACGGCCGCCCGGCCGAGAAGATGGAGAGCATGCCCGTCGAGGAATCCGGCAACATGCTGCTGATGATCGCCGGGATTGCCCAGGCGGAGGGCAACGCAAAATTCGCGGAGCGCTATTGGCCGCTGCTGACGAAATGGGCCGAGTACTTGAAGGCCCATGGGCTCGATCCCGGCGACCAGCTCTGCACCGACGACTTCACCGGGCTGCTGGCGCACAACGCCAATCTATCCTTGAAAGCGATTGTGGCGATGGGCGGCTACGCCATGATGGCGAAGATGCTGGGGAAGACCGCGGTCAGCGACGACTTCTCGCGGACGTCAAAAGAATACGCACAGAAATGGCTGCAACTGGCGGCGGACGGCGATCACACGCGCTTGGCGTTCGACCGGCCGGGCACGTGGAGCGAGAAGTACAATCTGGTATGGGATCGCGTGCTCGGGCTGAATCTGTTTCCTCCGAGCCTCGCCGCGCAAGAGCTTGCCTATTACGCGAAGCAAGCCACGCCGTTTGGTTTTCCCTTGGACAGCCGCACGGCGTTCACGAAGCTGGATTGGGAGTCCTGGTCCGCGGCTCTGGCGCCGTCGAAAGATGCGTTTGTGTCCCTGTTTGACGGCGCGTATGGCTTCGCAGACCGCACGCCGACGCGCGTTCCGTTGAACGATTGGTACTGGACGACCGACGGCACGCAGACCGGCTTTCAAGCGCGGCCCGTCGTCGGCGGCATCTATATGGAAATGCTGACGCACGCGCAGATGTGGAAGAAATGGGCGGGAGCGGCAAACGGTGCCCATTGATTGCCTGACGCGCGGGGGCTGCCGGCCATGATTTACGCCGGAACGTCGGGATGGGCCTACCCGGCCTGGAAGCCGGAATTCTATCCCGCCAAACTCGCGTCGTCGAAATTCCTCGGCTATTATGCGAGCCGGGTGAACTCGACGGAGGTGAACTACACGTTCCGGCGATTTCCGACGGAAAAGCTGCTCGTGGGCTGGGCCGAAGCCACGCCGGCGGGATTCCAGTTCGCCATCAAGGCGCATCAGACGATCACGCATATCAAGCGCCTGCAGGATGCCGGCGCATTCACCAAGGATTTCATCGGGGCGCTGCGGCCTTTGCACGAAGCGGGCAAGCTCGGGCCCGTTCTGTTCCAGCTTCCGCCGTTCTTAAAATGCGATGCCGCGCGGCTCGAGGGTTTTCTTGCCGAATTGCCGAAGGCGCATCGCGCTGCATTCGAGTTCCGCGATACCTCCTGGTTCTGCGAGGAAATTTACGCGCTGCTGCGCGACGCGAACGCCGCATTGTGTCTGGCCGAAAGCGAAAAGATCGAAACGCCGCGGGTGCAGACCGCGACTTTTTCTTACCTGCGGCTGCGCAATCCGGAAAAGATGGAGTTGGCGGCCGAACGCAAGAACTTGCGCGGTGTGGTGGCTGAACTGGCGCGGGCCGGCGACGTGTTCATCTACTTCAAGCACGAGGACAGCCCGGAAGGGGCGCTGCACGCCGAGGAACTGCTCGCGCGGGCCAAAGCTTGAGTGTTTTGCGACGCGTTCGAGGCGTCGATCAGGACTTGGGCGTTCCCGCGGGCGCTTTTGGCGGGGCGCTGTGTTTGGTGGAGGGCCTCGAGGGCAAATACTCCTGCGGGAGCGGCGCCTCGTAGTGCTGGAAACCGGCGAGCTGCATGCCGCGCTGCGCTTCCGGATTTTTCATGAAGGTCTCCCAGACGAAACCCGTGCGCACATTTTCGGCCATCAGCATGGTAACTCCCGTATCGATGCCGATCACGTCCGTGTCGTACCAGTTGATCAGCGGATTGAAGGCGTCGACGAAACCGTACTTGCTCCAGGTGCCCGCACCGTAATTGAAGCGGATGTTCTGCAGCACGCGCATGCAGGCGTTGGTCAGGAAGACCAGCGAGCCTCCGGTGGCGCAGGGCACGATCGTTCCGTCGATCGGGCCGGTTTTCGGCGGCCCGCCCCAGATTTCATAGCCGTGAACCGAATCCGAAGCGGTGATGCCCCACAGGTCGTTGCTATAGTCGGGGAATTCCCTGGACAATTCCTTGATGCAGAAGCGGCGGTGGACGTCGGTAGCCACGATGGAATTTTGGAAGTAGTCGGCGTAGCGGTCGTGCTTGTTGCGGAAATCGAACCAGGCCTGCGAGTACTGGTGCACGAACAAGGGAGCGAACGACCCGACGTAACGCATGCCGTCGTAGTCGAAGGTGGTGCGGCTCCAGGCGTCCCAGGTGTCGGGATGCAGCGCGTGTTTGGAAGCGCCGATGCCGAGCAGGTAAATCATCATCAGCTCGCTGTAGTTCGTCCAGCGGTATTGGAGGAAACCCATCTCCGGGCTCCATCCCCCGGGCAGGATGAGAGTGTCTTCGGAGAGCCAGGACCAGTTGACGCGATTGAAAATACGCTCGGCCAAATCGACGATTTCCGGAGTGCGGGCAAAGTGCTGGCGGCAGGTAAGCACGCCGCAGAGCAGGATGGCGGTATCCACGGAGGAGACTTCTGACTCCCACACACGCGCGCCCGTGTTGATGTTGGTCCAGTGATAGAAGAATCCGCGGTGGTTGGGCAATTTCGACCATAGGAAGCGCAGCGTCTTCAGCACGCGATCCCTGGCCTGCGCGTAGGAAACGTAGCCGCGCTGTTCGCCGATACAAATTCCCGTCAGGCCGAATCCGGTTGCCGAAATGTTGCCGAGCACCTTGTTGTCCGGGGCCCGCGCGTTGCAGCGATCGCGCACCAACCCGGTTTCTTCGCTGGCCTGCTCCCAGAAATACAGAAAGCTGGCGTGCTCGATTTCTTCCAGCAGGAGCTCATCCTGCTGAGAAAGGAGCTTGGTCTGAGGAGTGGAGCGAGCGACCGGGGCGAAGGGAAAGGCCGTAGAGGAAGCCAGCCCTGCCAGCGGAAGGCAGGCTCCGGCCAGGGCAAATCGCTGGAGGAGTTCCCGGCGCGACAAGCCAGGCTGGCGGACGCGGTTTGGCACGAGCGGATGTTTCGCCACCGGCGGATGAATCGAAACTTCAACCCGCGCTCCAGCCGGTCTCGATCGTCCCGACCGAGGAGATCGTGGGCTCGATTATCATACCTGAAACACATTGGGGCGAGCTTGGAACTTCAGGAAGGTGTCCTGTTAAAACGATTTAACCCGGCCTATTTTGCGGGTTGAAGCGACAGTGTTTGCGCGCTCGGCGTGTTTTCGATGGCGCCGGTGGCGACGGCGGTTGCGCGCCAATTTATTGCGGAGAAACAGACGCCGCGATTCGAGGGAACGAACGACGTGGCGATACGCCTTGCGAGGCGCACGCGAGCGAGCTGAGGGCCGACGCTGCCGCCAGGATTTCAAGGAAGTCCCGCGCATCATACCAAATCCCTGCGCCGGATTCTGAAACTTATGCCGGGTCCTGAACTGTGCGGTCCTCCCCGAGGTACGAGGCGCTTCCGCATCTCTCTCGTCCCTTGCGCGGCTTGATAACAGATTGACTTCGCGTCGGCCCCGGCATAGATTACCCCCTCACCTAGTCGTATCTCCGAGTGTACCCATGGATTCTCTGATCGGCGGTTCCGGCGGCAGCTCTCCAAAGCAGGAGGAGTCGTCCGCGCCGCCGGGCGGCCCGAAAAAGCTTGTGGAGCGCATTCTGCACCGCAAGGCGCCGGAAGCCAGCTCGCCAGGATCGTCCGCCTCCGCTCATAAGCGATCCGTGATCGAAAGGCTGGAAGGCTTTTTCGTGCCGGATTTGCCCACGGAAACGGGCAATTTTCCCCCGCCGCCTCAGGAAGATCCGGTTCCCGCACCCAGCAGCGAGGCAACAGCACCGGCTCAGGGCAAGGAGCCCGCAGCGACGGCAGCAGATTCCGGCGCACCGGCCGATACCGACGCGGGCTCGGCGTATTCCGCCGTGCGCCTGATTCGCAGCGCGGCGAAAGACGCGATGACGCGCTCGCAGGACGCTTTCCACGAGATGGAAGCCGCCTTGAAAGCCTACGCTCAGGAATTCGAGCAGCGGCGCGAAGCGCTGACGTCCGCCACACAGGCCGCGTCCGCCTGCCTTCAGGAATTGAGCGCCCAGGCCGCGCAAGATGCTGCCGACCAGTTCGCGAAAGTCTCCGAGCCCGCGCTGACCCAGTCGATCCAGCGGCTGAAGGACGAAAGCGAGGCGGCGGCCGCCCGCTCGGCGCAGCAATTCAAAGAACAGAGCGAGCAGGCCGCCGCAGAGTTGCGCCAGAAGCTCGATACGGAAAAACAGCAGTTCCTGACGCTGACCCAGAGCGAATTCGATACTTTGCGCGCTTCCCGGCAGGCCTTCCTCGACGACACGCAGAAGGAAACCGCCGCTTCGGTCCAGCGTTCGCTCGATTCGCTGGCCGACGCTGCCATCGAAAAAGCGCGCGCCGGCTTCGAACAATCGCGCGCGAATCTGATGAGCGAGACGCAGGCGCAACTGGTGTCGAACTTCCGCGCCTCGCTCGACCTGCTGTCCAAAGATGCGGCGCAGGATCTGATCGACCGCGCGCAGGGCGAGCTGGCCGCCTTGCGTACGCGGTTCATCGACGAGACGCAGGGCCAGCTGGACAGGATGGTTGCGGCCTCCGCCGAACGGCTGCAGACCGTGGCCGCCGCTGCCCTGCAACAGGTAGGCGCCGGTCTGGCTGCCTCCAGCCAGCAGTGCCTGGAGCAAAGCAAGGCGCAGCTCGCCGCACTCGGCTCAAGCACGCTCGAGCCCGAGGTCGCGAGCGCCGTCGAACGCGGCCGCAGAGAACTGGGCCGCATGGTCGACGGTTTTCTGGGCAAGGCGGTGCCGCAGATTCAGGCGGAACTGGAAAAACTGATCAGCCGCCACATGGAAAACGCGCGGGCCCTGGCCGCCGAGGCCGCCGCTCAACCCGCTGCCCGGCCGCTGCCGCAACCAGTGCCTTTGGAAACTGCGACGCTGCGAACCGCGGCGCCTTTCTCTGCGCCGCGGCCCAACCCGGCACAAACGGACCCCATGGCGATCACGACATCGCAGTTGGCCCGCCTGCAAATGGGCGAACCCGGCCGGTCCACCCCGGCCGGCACGGCTCCTGCACGCACAGTCGCGTCGCTGGGACGCGGGCTCGACTTCCGGCTCGCGGAAAGCGCCGGGAAGCCCCATCGCATCGCAGTGCGCGATGTGAAAGCCGGGATCTCCTCGGGGCTGAAGCTGGGCTTGGGCCTGGGGATCATCGCCCTGCTCGTAATTGCGGCGTATTTTGCCCTGTCGCCCGTGATTCGGCTGCGTCCGAATCCGCCGGCGGCTTTCTTCAATACCAACCAGACGTGGACGGCGGCGCAACGCACTCGCGAGAACGATGTGGCGCGCGCGTACTGGGCGGTTGCCGTCACACGGATTGCGCCCCTCTATCCGTTCGGCAGCACCCTGCCGGCGAACCCTCCTGATGAATTCGTGTTGACCGAAACGGCAGCGCCCGGCACCGCTACAATTGCAGGCGCCGAGGCTCGCACCCGATATTGGCAGAATCTTCAGGCGGTGTGGGCTCAGCCGCAGGCGTGGGAGCGAACCTCAAACTGGGACGTCGACTCGCTGCGCATCTGGTTAAACCATGCCGTTGTGCGCGTCAATCGCCTCTTCAGCTCGCGCGGTTCGTCATCTTCGTAAGGCGCACCGGAAGCTTCCGGGGCCACCTCGACTTCAGCGTTGCCGCAATCGCCGGGCACGCTGGAACCTAGTTTGGAGTTTTCGTGCTGACGGCCGGCAGATTCGCCGCGCGGAGCTTCTCGTTCAGCGCCAGAATCTCCTTCGTCTGAACCTCGCCCCATTTTTTCTGCAGTATATCGAGCGACGATTCGAACGTGGTGAACGTCTCCTGCGCAACCGCAGTCGGCGGCCCATCCGCGCTGTCCACGTAGCGCAGGAGCAGTCCGAATTCGCCATTCAGGCGCGCAAAGCCTGGCGGGCCGGTTTGAGGCCCGAAGAAGCCGGCGACCGCGCCTTCCAGATGTGCGGCGCTCTTATCCAGAGCGGCGATGGCATCCGCGAGCGGCCCTTTCGGGGCCCGCGAACCCACATTCTTCAGTTGATCGCGAGCCGAGCGAACCTGCTGCAGCGAATCGAAGCTCGCATTCATGGCCGCGATGATTTTCGTCTCGAGATCGAATTGGGCGGCGAGCTGCGGCGGCGTAGCCGTCACCCGCGGATCCATCTGGACTTCGAACTTGTGCGCGATCGTTTGGCCATCCGCCTCGAGCCGCACAGTGTAGGTGCCGGGCAGCACGCCCGCGCCGAGCGGATAGCGCGGCGTGTCGTGCGGTATGGCCGAAATCGGGAATTCGTGAACGACGGATTCCGGCGGCGCGGTGCGCAGGTTCCATACCCAGCGGTGCTCGCCGCCTTCCGCCGAAAGAATCCGCGGAGGCTCGATCCAGTACAGTGGAACGTTCAGCTCTTTCTTCAGCTCGTCCCAGGTGTAGGCCGGCTTGTCTGTACTGGCATAGCTGCGCACCACTTTCCCGCTCGCATCGAGAATCTCCAGCTTCACAGGGCCGCTGGCATTCGATTTCAGGTAGTAGTCGAAGATCGCGCCGTTCGGCGGATTTTTCCCGGCCGGCACTTCGGGCGGCAGCGGCGTGTCCGTGTTGACGTCGCGCCGCATTCGATAGGCAGCCGCAGGCTTGAACAACGCCACGTCGGAATTTGCCAGGTCGAGGTCGAGCTGCCGCAGCGGGGTGATGTCGTCCAGAATCCAGAACGAGCGCCCGTGCGTGCCCAAAACGAGGTCGTTGCCGTGAATCCACAAGTCGCGCATCGAGGTATGCGGCAAATTCAGCTGCAACGATTGCCACGAATCGCCGCCGTTGAACGAGACCCACACAGCCGATTCCGTTCCAGCAAACAGCAGGCCGCGGCGCACAGGATCTTCGCGAACCGTGTTCACGTGCGAGTCGTGCGGCAAACCGCCGGTGATCTGCTGCCAGGTCTTTCCATAATCGTGGGTGACGTAGATGTACGGCCGGTTGTCGTCGATCTGGAAGCGGCTTACTGCGGCATAAACCGTGGCGGCATCGAAATGCGAGGCGTCGAGCTGCGCCACTTTGCTCCACGGCGTCAACTGCGGCGGGGTCACGTTCGACCAGCGCTTGCCGCCGTCGCGCGTCAGCCAGATGAGACCGTCGTCGGTCCCGGCCCACAGCAGATTGGCATCCATCGGCGACGGCGCAAGGGCATACACCTCGCCACGGTGCGTCCCTTCCGACGCTTTGCCATTTGCCAAATCGCCCAGGTTCGGCGGAAGGATCATTTTTGGTCGCGCGAGATCGGGGCTGATCACCTGCCAGGTCTGACCGCCGTCGATCGTTTTGAACACAACGTTGCCGCCGAGATAGAGGTCGTGCGGATCGGCTTGCGAGAAAATCAGCGGCTCCGTGCGTACGAACCGGTATTTTCCGCTGCGGAGAATGACCGGCGAGACATCCCGCGTCTGCCCGGTGACCATGTCGAAGCGCGTGGCTTTGCCGCCAAAAATAAAATTGGGATGCAGCGGGTCCGGCGCAATGTAGCCGTATTCTTCCGCGCCCACCGGATGCCAGTCGCGAAACGTGATCTCTCCCCAGTCGCTGCGGCTCGTCGTGCCCACCGAGCCGCTCTCCTGTTGCGCGCCGTAGACCCAGTAGGGAAAGCGGTTGTCGGTGATGACGTGATAGAACTGCGCGGTGGGCTGGTTGTACCAGGAACTCCAGGTTTTTCCGCCATCCACGCTGATCGTCGCGCCCTGATCCACGCCCAGCAGCAGAATCTGCGGGTTTTCCGGATTGATCCAGATCGAATGATAATCGTCGCCGCCCGGCGCGCCCTTGATGGCCGTAAACGTTTTTCCGGCGTCCGTCGATTTGTAGAGCGAAGTATTGCAGGCGTAAATCGTGTTTTCGTCGTTCGGCGCGACACGCACCCAGGCGAAATCGTCGCCGCGGCCCCACACCCGCCGCTCCGCATTCACGCGCGTCCAACTCTCGCCCGCATCGTCGGAGCGATACACTCCGCCCAGTTGCGGCGCGTCCACCATGGCGTACAGGCGGTTGGGGTCGCTGGGGGCGACGGTGATGCCGATGCGCCCGAGCCCCTGCTGATTGCTGGGCAAGCCCTGCGTCAACGGCTTCCAGGTGTTGCCGCCGTCCGTGGACTTGAACAGCCCGCCCTTGTAACCCTCGATCGAGCCTTCCCAGGGCACTTGCCGCGCGGACCACAGATCGGCGTAGATGATCTGCGCGTTGGTGGGATCGAACGCCAGATCCATGGCGCCGACATCGGGGCCTTTATAAAGCACCTTCTGCCACATCTTGCCGCCATCCGTTGAACGGAACACGCCGCGCTGTTCGTTTGCGCCGTAGGGATGTCCCAGCACCGCCACGAAAACGCGGTCGGGATCGTGCGGATCGACGATGATGCGCGGTATCTGTTCGCCTTCGCGGAGGCCGAGATGAATCCATGTCCTTCCCCCGTCGGTGGACTTATAAATCCCATCGCCGATGGAAAGATCGGGGCGCTGCAAACCCTCGCCGCTGCCTACATAGATAATTTGGGGATTGGAGGCCGCGATGGCCAGCGAGCCGATCGATTGCGTCGGCTCGCCGTCGAAAATCGGTTTCCAGGTCCGGCCGAAATCGACCGTCTTCCACACGCCGCCATCGACCGGGGCCATGTAGAACACATTGGGCTTTCCCGGAACGCCTTCCGCCGCAACCGTGCGCCCAGCGCGGAACGGCCCGATGCAGCGCCAGCGCAAGCCTTCATACAGGCGCGGGTTGAACTCGGCCTGCTGCCCGGCCGCGACGGAACCAATGCCAAAGAGAACGAGTATGGCGGAAAACGTGACCAGCCACTTGCAGCTGCTTGCCGCAGGAGTTGCCGCCGGCATGGCCGGAATTCGCCCGTGAAGTCGCATTTCGCCCTCCAGAACGCGCGCTGGGCGAGGTTATACCAATCGCGACTTCAGTTCCATCCTGCAGCGGAGATGAACGGAGAGATGACACGGCACTAAAAACGAAGCGGGAATCCCGGCCCGCTGCAATCGGGACACGTGGATTCCCGCGGAATATCCCGGAGGTACGAACCGGCGAGCAAAACGCGTGGCGCTCGCTCGCCGCGCCTCTCTTACTGCGACTTGCGCGGTGTGGCCGGCGCAGCCGCCGCCTTCACCGGGTACGTTTGGTCGTACAGCTTGACGATATCTTCGGTGATGTTCACGCCGTTCGCCGCATAGATCACCGGCGTCTGCTGCGACGACGTGTCGATGATCACCGCATAGCCGTTCTGCCGCGAATACTTGTCGAGCACGGTCATCATCTTGTGCCCCAGGCTGTCGATCATGTCTTCCTGCGCGTCCTGGTAGTCGTCGCGGGCTTCCTGCTGCTTGCGCTGAAGCTCGCGGGTCATGCGCTGATACTGATCGCTGAGGCGGTACTTCTCCGCGTCGGACAGCGTATTCGTGCCGTTCTGCAGCCGCGTATTGATGTCCTGGATCTGCTTTTGCAGGTTCTGCAGTTCCGTCTGACGCGGCGCGAATTTGGCTTGCAACTCGCCGTAGTCCCGCTTCCCTTCCTGCGTGTTGGTGATGGCCACTTGCATGTTGAACACGCCGACTTTGGAGGGCACAGGATCGGTGGTCCTGGCGCCCGTCTGCGCCCACGCGGCGGGCACGACCAAGCTCGCTGCCAGGGCCGCAACTGCGAGATGAGTCCTCATGATGCTTTACTCCTTGTTGGAAATTCGGCTAAACGTGAATCGAGCATTATAGCCATGACGTGGACAAGGGTCAACGCGAATCCCTGTTCCGCGACAACTGAAGCGGGCTCACGCATACCCCACACGCCAGCTTGCTGATTCGGATGCGAGTCTCAGGCCTGAGGTTGGCCCCGCCTGCACGCAGCCGCATCACGGCAAGGGGACCAGCAGCACGCGATTGTTCACGTTGTCCGTCAAGACGGCCAGGTTGAGCTTGGGGTCGATCGCCACCGAAAACTGCGGCGAGCCGCCGATCCCGAGAATATCCCGCACCTGCGGAACGCTACAACTCGCGCCAAATCCTGGCGGGCAGGTGTAGTCGATGATGGACATCGTGCGGCTGGCATTGTTGGCGGTCACCAGCGTGCTGGTCTGGAAATCGTAGTCGAGCGCGGTGGGATTCATGCCCACCTGCGCGAAGGTCGTTGTGCCGGAGACAGGATCCACAAAACCCACATCGTTCTGCAGGCTGTTCGCCACCACGAAAACCTGGTTCAGCGGATCGAAAAGGATGCCGGTGGGAAGGTTGAAACCTCCCGTGCGCACGACCGGCGGGCCCGAATTCAGATTGAAGATGTCGACCGTGCTCGAACTCGGAAAGCTGGTCGCCCCGCCTACCGCCACGCCGAGGTAATGGAGATATTGGTCGACCGCGATCGCCTCCGGTACGGCGTCGAAACTGGGATTGTTTCCACCGGAGGTCGCGTTGGAAGGAATCCCGCTCTGGGGCAGAATGACGCCCGCCGCGTTGCCGTTCGACACGCCGTTGCCCTGGCTCGAAACGCCGGTGACGTACGCAAGCCCGGAATCGAGGTCCATACCCACCCCGGTCACATCGGTGCACCCGCCGCAGCCCAGCGTGACCGGCGCCGGCGGATTCGTTCCCGTGGTGTCGATGACGGTGGCGTCGTTGCTCCCGTTGTTGGCCACCACCGCCATCCCCAGCAGCGGATCGATGGCGATTCCCTCGGGAGTGGTACCGGTCGGGACCGGCGGCCCCACCGTTCCGACCGCTCCGGCGCTCACGCAGGTTTTGCCCGGCGGTGCGGCATTGGTGGTCAACGCGATGATCGACGCGGTGTTGTCGCCGGAGTTGGTCACCGCCGCCACGTCGCAATCCGTATCGACGGCGACTCCAAAGGGTTGCGCGCCCACCGGGATGGCCTGCACCACGCTCAAATCTTCGATGTTCGAAATCACGTTCTGCCCGGGATTCTGGACGAACACGGAATAGCGCCGCGCCGATGTCAGCATGCTGGGCGGAACGCTGGCCACGATCTGCCGGCTTGTTTGCGACATGGTGGTCAGCGGCGTGCCGTCGAGATAGACCTGCGCGCCACTGGCGAACCCTCCGCCATTCACCGTCAGCGTCAACGGCGTTGCCGAAGTGAACGCGATTTCCGGCGCGGAAAGCGTGATTTGCGGCTCCGCGACCGAACCCAGCGACGCGCTGGAACGCACCGTCCCCAGCGAGAGCACGGATACCGTATCGTTACCCTGGTTGACGACCAACGCCTTATTCGACCCCGGATCAACGGCTACGGCCTCGGGTACGTCGAGGCCACTCGCGACGGTGCCAACCACCAGATGATTCTGCAAATCGAGGATGGCGGCGTCATTCCCATTCGGATTGACGGCCACGCCGATATTGGGAAGAGAGCTCACGGCTGCGGCCACGTATCCCGGCTCGCTCACCACCGCATTGCTTTGATCGGTGAACGGAACGGTGCTGACGGTCTGATCGAGCAGGCTGAAGGTGGTGAAGTTGCCGCCCGACGGGGTGGTGAGCAGTACCTGATGCGTTTCGGGGTTGATGCCAACGCCCTCCACAGCTGAGGTGAGCGCGAGAACGCCGATGACTGCGGGGTCGCGCTCCGGATCGGCTCCGTTGGTATTGTGGCCGAGATCGACGAAGCTGGCGATTCGAATGCCTCCACCTCCAGCGGTGACCACCGCCCAGTTCAGCCGCGGATCGACCGCGATCTGCGGCTGCGGGCCGGTGCCGTACGTCGTATTGCTCCCGCCAATCAACGGGAATGCCGTCTCGGTTCCCGGCGGCGCGGGCGTTCCGCTGGAAACGTCAAAAGCGGTGGCGACGTTGGTCGACGTGTAGGCCACGATTCCCCGGTGCGTCACCGGATTGAGTCCTACCGAGTAGGCCGCCGGCCCCGACTGGTTCGACTGGGGCGGCGCAGGCGCTGGCAGCGAAACGGTTGAGGTCACCGCGTCCGTCGTCAGATCGATGGTGGAGAGCGTGTCGTCTCCGCTGTTCACCACCACGGCAATGTGGTGCAGCGGCAAGGCCAACGCGTCATCGACCGCGACTCCCGTCGGCGCCTTGCCTACAGCCACCGTTTGCACCACCGTGTTGGTGGCCAGATCAATAATGGAAACGGAGTTGGCGGCTGTATTGGCGACCACGGCCAGCCCGTCGGCATCATCCACCGCAATAGCCGAAGGACCGGTGCCCACAGCGACGGTAGCGATAGGAGCGCTCAGCAGCGTGCCGGCGGCTGGTGTCACTGCAATATTCGCTGCGGCAGTCGAGGAAGCTCCCGCGGCCAAGCCGCTGTTCTGCAAAACAATGGGATACAGCCCCGGGGTGGACAAAACGCCCGCAGGAAGATCAGCCGTCATCTGCCGCGTGCTGCTGAACGTGGCCGCTAGAGCGGTGCCCGTTCCCGTGCCGGGGAAACCGTCAAAGGTGGCCGTGGTGGCCGCTTGGGTGAAATAGCCTCCCGTCAGGTTGACGCCAAAGGCCGCGCCGGTCGTGATGATGCTGTCCGGGGAAGACGCCACCAACGATGGCCGCATTGGACTGACCGAGACGCTGCATCCGCTCGGGCATTTGGCGATGTTGAGGTCGCCGTTCTGGCGCCGCACCTGCACGGTGAGCGGTGTGGTCGTTAACGTCGATTGAGCCAGCAGCGGTGCGGGAATCGTCACGCGCATCAGAGTTCCGCTGATCCAGGTCGCGGGTACGGGCGTTCCGTTCACCAGAACCTGGCTCGTCGAATAGAAATCGGAACCCTTCAGGTAAATATCCTGCTGCGCGGCCCCTTGCAGCGCCGTGTTGGGATCGATCGAGGAGAGAGTCGGATCCGTCCCCGCTGCCACGGTGATTGCGGCGTTGCCGGATTGCGACGGATCGGCCGACGATGTCGCGGTTATGCTGGCCGTCGTGGCCCCTGTCGGCGCCGTATAGGTGGCGCAGCTCTCGTTGGGCGTCAGAGTCATCGGAGGCCCCAGCGGTGGCTGGCACATCGCGCCTCCGGGAGCAATCGTTCCATCCGTCGTGCTTCCGCCGGCGGTGCCGCCGACGCTCCAGGTGACCGCCGCACTGGTCGTGCCGGTCACGTCGGCGACGATTGCGTACGTTTCGCCCGTGGCAATCACCGCCGCGCTGGGAATCATTTGCACGCGAATCCCGGAATCGATCTTGACGTAGTTGACCCCAAACGCCGTGGAATTCGTCGTGCTCGTCGCCACCACTTCGAAGGAATTCGATTGCGGGACCGTGGTGGGAGCCGTGTACACCCCGCTCTGCGTGATCGTGCCGTATCCGCTCAGGGTCGAAGAGCCGTTCGAGGTGGTCACACCCGGAACCGGGGTGCAGGTGGTCGGCTGGGTGAGCGGCTGGGTGGGAGCCACCGGAAGACAAATCTGCCAGTACACCGTGTTGGTCGAAATGCCGGCAACGTTCGCCCTGAACGTCTCGGTATTGCCCTTCAACACCACCACAGGCGATTGAGGCGAGGAACCCAGATTCGGCTGGCTGGCCGAAGTCACCGTCACGCCGATGCTGGTCTTGTTGCTTCCGCACCCGGAGATCGCGGCGAGGACGAACGCGAGCGCCGTAAGACCGGTCAACGCGTTCGCCAAGGGCGCCCGGTGAGCGCCCGGAATGCTGGCGCGGCTGCGCTTCACCCGCGTCATTCGAGTCATGATGTCGTTTCGCATTTCTGTGTCGTTCCTCAAAAAACACGCCGATTTCCCGGCCGATTCGATCGGGCGTTGATCCCGTTTGGCTGAGCTGGCCGGCCGCAAACACCGGCCGCGGACGCATCCCCGCTCGGCAACCTCGGCTAGAACGTGCGGCTGACGGTAAACCGAAAGACGCTTTTCTGCTCGATCAACGACGACGGCAGCTTCAGATCCTGCACGCGCAAAAACTGCTCCAGTTGCGGCACGATTTGCGTCTGCAGCACGCCATAGGGCAGGGCCGACTTCTGCGCGTCGCTCAAATAGTACGCTCCCGGCAGCTGATTGTTGTTCAGGTCCGTCACTTGCGGCCCCTCGATCGTGCCGTTCAGCCGCGCGTAGTTGTACGCCCAATAGAACCGGAATGGCGCCTGAATGATAGGCAGCTGCAGGTCCAGCTCCAGTCCCGCCGACCCATGCGGTGCGAAATTCGTGCCCCCGATTATGGGCAAATTCCTCCCGATCCTCAACCCGGGGAAATCCGCGTTCGGATATTCCTGCTGCAGCGTGGTTACCGCCGAAGGATCGAGCTGCAGCTGGTTCTTCCACAGGATTCCGTCGGCGCCGATGTCGTTGAAGATGGAGAAACCTACGTAGGCGTTCCCCTGCTGGTACACCGGGATGCGGTATTCCATGTTGGCGTACACTTCGGTATCGCCGCCGGGACGCGTGGGGACGTATTGCAGCGTCGGAACATTGATCGACGCGGTCAGCGGCTGCCCGTTGCTGCCCAGCCGCGTGGGGTCCGTGTAGGTGATGGGAGCCGACCCCAGATTGGGGATGGCCACGAACGGCGAAACGGTGTAGGCCTCGAAGCCGCGAATGTCGTACTCGCCGCCCATGTAGTACTTGTTGTAAGGCGGCGCGTTCTTTCCTCCGTATCCCGAGATGGTGGCTCCCTGAAAGTGCAGGCCAATCACGTTGCGATGATGGTAGTTCGGATGATAGTAGCTCATCGTGAAAATTTCGGACGCCGAGTTGACGTTCCCCTGTAGCGGCCCGCCTTCGAAACGCTCGCTGACCGAATAGCTCATCCCGCGCGTCGGATTAACGGGGCTGTCCACGCGGTTGTAGCTCAGGCTCGGCATGATGTAGCTTTCGCGGATTCCGTGCAGCGCCGAAGGTCCCGCCAAGCTGCGGAACTGCGTGAACTCGAACAGCAACTGCGCCGACTGGCTGAACGCCGTGATGTTCGTGGTGGACCACCCGTAGGTCATTCCCAGGCGCGCGAACGAGAACTTCCGCAGCGGATAGCTGGCGAACGCGGTGAAGCCCTTGGCATCCTGCGTGTAGTTTTCCTGCAACGCCGGGTTGATGGCCACTTGCGTGCCCAGCAGCAGCCCGGTCTGCCGCGCCGTGTTGTAATTGAACGAATTGTCGAAGATCGTGAAACCGGTTGAAATGGGGCGGTCGAATAGATAGGGTTCGGTAAAGCCGAACAGGATGCTCTTCTGAATGTCGCCGACTTGCGCCGAGAGCGTAAGCGTCTCGCCCAGACCCAGGAAATTGTTCGTCTGATAGGAAAGGCCCACGAAACTCCCGGCCAGCCCGCTCACGCCGCCGGAAAAACTGATCGATTGTTTTTGTTTTTCCTTCAGCTTCAGAAGAATATCCACCGAGCCCGTCTTCGGATTTCTCTTCAATTCGGCGTCATCGGGCTTGATCTTATCGAAATAGTTCAGCTGATTGAGCCGCAGGACGCTGAGTTCCCAGAAATGCTGGTTGAACACCTGGCCTTCGTCGAGCAGCAGCTCGCGGCGAATCACTTTGTCGCGAGTCGTGGTGTTGCCCTCGAAATTGATGCGCCGCACATAGTATTGCTTCTCCTGATCGAACACCAGCGTCAGGTTGACCGCCTTCTTCGTGTCGTCGATGTCGAAGCGCGGATCGGGCGTGAAGTCGATGTACCCGTATTCCCCGTAAAGCTCCTTGTACGTTTTGAACGATTTGCGCAGCTTGTCCGTGGAGAAGATGTCGCCCTTCTTCATCGGGAAAATTGCGGCCAGCACGGCGGTCTTGAACACCAGCCCCTCATCGGGGTCCGCGCTGCGGAAGGTCAGCGTGCCCATGCGGTACTGCTGGCCTTCATCGATATTCAGCGTGATGTTCGTCGCTTTTTCGTGCTTGGCCCCGATCACGGGCCACGGTCCGGGAATCCCGGCCTTGTTGACGTCCACCGTCTTGGTCACCGGCGTGGCTACGTTCACGCGAAAATAACCGTTGTCCTGGTATAACCCGATGACGCCGACTCCCACGTCCTCCTCGAACTTGTCGCGGTCGAACGTCTTCGGCAGGACGGGAATGTACGTGAAATAGAGAGGAATCGCGTAGGGCCGGTCGTTGCGCATGGTCCGAATGATGCGCTTGTCGGAAAAGGCCTTGTTGCCTTTGATGGTGATCGTGCCCACCTTCACCGTCGGCCCTTCATCGATGCGGAACACCAGCTTCACCGCGTCCGTGGCCGGAATCTTTTCATAAGTCGGCTTGACCGTGGCGAATTGCCGCCCGTGCGCGGCCAGCAGTTCCTTGATCACCACGGCGGCACGCGTGACGATGGTGGGATCGAACTGGCTCTCCACCTCCAGCCCGACTTTCTTGTCCTTGAAGGCGTCCAGAATGTCCGACTCGGTGATGGTTTTCAGCGCTTTGCACCCGACGGCCGATTCGCAGTACTCGATGCGCCGGATGATGGGACGCTCGGTGACGTAGAAAATGACGATCTTCGCGTTCGGGTTGTTCGGGCTGTTCTCCACCACCAGACGGATATTGTCAAAGAAGTTCGTGTTCCACAGCGCTTGAAAATCGCGGCGTAGGGCGGCGGGATCGTACACGTCGCCCGGACGCGACAATATGTGCCCGCGCAGCGTGCCCGTGGCGATCCGGCGATTGCCGTAAAAATCGATGCGCTGGATCACAGGCTGGCTGGTTGAGCTCTCCTGAGGTTCTTGAGCCCACAGCGCTTGTGCTGCGAAAAGCAGGCATACGGTCGCCAAGATTTCGATTAGAGGCAGAACAAACTTCCTGCCGGCGGCCATGCTCCCGCTCAAGGCCGCAGTCTCCCGCCAAAAATGTTTTTGCTCCCCCGCCGGACTGCTCCATCCGGCTTGCGTGTGGGATTCCTAGTGGGCCACCGGGGTTGCTTCAACCACAGGGCGGAAGGAAAGACCGTCGCCGGCCAGGAACACTTCCAGCGTGGCGGGTCTCTGCAGTCCGCCCTGGATCAGGGCTTCCGACAGTGGGTCTTCGACGTACTTCTGCAAAGCGCGCCGGAGCGGCCGCGCGCCATAATTCCGGTCCTTACAGGTCTTTTCCAGAATCCAGCGGGACGCTTCCGGGGTGACCGTGATCTGCACCTGCCGGTGCACCAGCGTCTCGTTGATCTGGCCGACAAGGAGTTCGATGATGCGCAGCAGATCGTCATCGCTGAGCGAATTGAAGAGGATCACCTCATCGAGGCGGTTCAAAAACTCCGGATTGAACACGCGCTTCACTTCGCTCATCACCATGTCGTCTTGACTCCGGGCCGCGATCAGCTCATCCGCAGACGCGAACCCCAGGCCCGCTTGCTTCTGCAGCTGGCGGGCGCCGATGTTGGAGGTGAGGATGATGATCGTATTGCGAAAATCGACGGTGTTGCCCAGGCCGTCGGTCAACTGGCCGTCTTCGAACACTTGCAGCAGGATGTTGTACACGTCCGGATGCGCTTTTTCAATCTCATCCAGCAAAATAACGCAGTACGGCGTGCGCCGCACCCGTTCGGTCAGCTGGCCGCCTTCTTCATACCCCACGTATCCCGGAGGCGCGCCGATCAGCTTCGAAACGGAATGCTTTTCCATGTATTCGGACATGTCGAAGCGGATCAGCGATTTCTCGCTGCCGAACAAAAACTCCGAAAGACGCCGCGCCACTTCCGTCTTGCCCACGCCGGTCGGGCCCAGGAACAGGAAGCAGCCCACCGGGCGCCCGGGCGCTTTCAGCCCGGCGCGGCTGCGGCGGATGGCGCGCGCCAGCGCGGTGATGGCGCGGTCCTGGCTGATGATGCGGCGATGCAGCTCTTCCTCGATGCGCAGCAGCTTCTGCTGCTCGTCTTCCTTGATGGAGGTCACCGCAATGCCGGTCCAGCGCGCCACGACTTCTTCGATGTCTTCCCGCGTCACCACTCCCGTCGAGGAGTCGTCGATCTTCAGCTTCTCCCGCAGCGTGCGCAGATGCTCTTTTTCCTTGCGCTCTTCTTCCGAGTAGAAACGCGCCTTCTCGAATTCATGGTTGGCGATGGCCGTTTCCATGCGGTGGGTGATGAACTTCACCCGCTTCTGCACTTCCGCCACTTCGTCCGGCAGCATGGCCTGGCGCAGTTTTACCCGCGCGCCCGCTTCATCCAGCAGGTCGATGGCCTTGTCCGGCAGGAAGCGGTCGGGAATGTAGCGGTTCGAGAGATACACCGCGTACTGAATGGCCTCTTCCGTGTAGGTGACCGCATGGAATTTCTCGTAGCGGTCGCGCACGCCCTGCAGCACCTTGATCGCGTCGTCCTCGCCCGGCGCCGATACCTTCACCGCCTGGAAGCGGCGCTCCAGCGAGCGGTCCTTCTCCACCGATTTGCGGTACTCGCCGGGCGTGGTCGCGCCGATGCACTGGATCTCGCCGCGGCTCAGCGCCGGCTTCAGAATGTTGGCGGCGTCCAGCGAGCCTTCCGCCGAGCCCGCGCCCACCAGCGTGTGCAATTCGTCGATGAAAATGATGGCGTTCTGGCTCTCCATCAATTCCTTCATGATGGTTTTCAGGCGTTCTTCGAATTGCCCCCGATATTTGGTTCCGGCTACGATCAGGGAAAGATCGAGCGAGAGGATGCGCTTGTCGGCCAGGAAGGGCGGCACGTCTCCATCGGCGATGCGCTGCGCCAGGCCTTCCACGATGGCGGTCTTGCCCACGCCGGGCTCGCCGATCAGCACGGGGTTGTTCTTCGTGCGGCGGCAGAGAATCTGAATGGCTCGCTCCAGTTCGCGTTCACGCCCTACGAGCGGATCGAGCTGCCCCTCCATCGCCGCTTGCGTCAGATCACGGCTGAATTCTGCCAGTAAGGATGCTTCTTTTGGCCGATTCACGGGCACCTTCTCTCCGCCACTGCCCCGCGTCAACTCCTCGCGAACAGTGGAAAGTCGTAGTCCGCGCTCGAACAGGATCTCGGCCCCGAAGGACTTCTCCTCGCGCAACACCCCGAGAAGAAGATGCTCCGTTCCGACGTGTTTGCTCCCCAGCCGCTCCGCTTCTTCGGCAGCGTAGTTGAGAATACGCTTGCACTCCTGGCTGAGGGGAACCTCCACGGAGGTTGAAATTCGCTCGCGAACGGTAATGCGGGACTCGATTTCTTTGCGGATGGATTCGATCGAACCGTGGGCGCGCAGAAAACGGTTGGCCAGCACTTTGTCTTCGCGCAGCAGCCCCAGCAGCAGATGCTCCGTCTCGATGTACGGGCTGCCGTACTGGCTGGCCTCGTACCGCGCAAAAAAGATGACTCGTCGAGCCTTTTCCGTATACCGTTCAAACACAGGTCACCCACGCTCCCGGAAAGTATTTGCTGCCGTACCCGCCAGCGCGGAAACCCTCGCCTCTCCGGGTTCGCGCGCCGCAAGACGCGCCAGGCGGCCGTGTTCCAGATGGAACACGCGATCCGCGCGCCGCGCCAGAGACTGATTGTGTGTTGCCAGAACGGTCGTCAGGTGGTGGGACTCGTGCAGCCGCCGCATTAGCTCGAAAACGCCTTCCGCATTCCGTTCGTCCAGGTCGCCAGTCGGCTCGTCGGCCAGCAGCAGGACCGGCTGGCTGATTAGGGCACGCGCTATAGCCACGCGCTGTTGCTCTCCCCCTGAAAGCTGATTCGCGTGCTGAGGCCCGCGGCCACGCAAGCCCGTTTCCGCGAGCCAGCGCTCCGCCGCCTCGAGTGCCGCTTGCCGCCCTTGGCCTTGCACCAGCAGCGGCATGGCCACGTTCTCTGCCGCCGTGAAATCAGAAAGCAGATGATGCCGCTGCCAAACGAAACCCACCGCGCGATTGCGATACTCCGCGCGCGCCTCTTCCGTTTGCGACCACAGCGAATTCCCGGCGAAGTATACGTCACCGCTTGTTGGAGTGTCCAGCGCACCCAGCAGGTGCAGCAGCGTGCTCTTGCCCGTCCCTGAAGGGCCCACGATGGCGATCATCTCGCCACGCTCGACGTTTAAATCCACCTCGTCGAGAGGGGTAATTTCCTGCTCGCCCGAACGGTACGTTTTCCGCAGCTTTTCGACGCGCAGCAACTCCGCTGGCTCCTCGACCGCAACACCGGCGGCAGAGCGAACCGCTACGCCCGAATTCGTGTGCCGTTCCATGGCTCTAGTTAGACTCTATCCACACACGTTAGATGCCGAACCCCCGCAAATCATATCTCCTTCCATTGCACGGAACTACCTGTATGCGGCCGGGAATCTATCCAAGCCCTTGCACATTTTTGCCGTACCATTACATAGCTAAAGAAGTTCCACCCTGGGACCGGAAGAGCCAACGCCGAAGTGCCTCAAAATGATTCTACCATGCCCGTTGCGGAACATCACCACAACGCCGCCGCGCGCCCCACAAAAGGCAAGCGTTCCCAGGTCTACTCGAACCGGAGTATATCCACGGGAAGGATTTTCGCCGCCGCTTGCGCCGGAAGGATGCTGGCGGCCATGCTGATCGCCAGCGCCGCCAGCGCGATCCATAAACCATCCAGCGGATTGGCGCGAAAGGGAACGTACGGAATCGCGTACACCTGCGGGTTCAGAGGAATCACTTTCCAGTTGTTCAGAATGACGGCTGCGCTGTAGCCCAGCACGAGTCCCACGACAATGCCCACAAAGCTGACGGCCAGGCCTTGCGCCAGAAAAATCCTCCGGATCTGCCGTCTTCGTGTGCCCATGGCCATGAGCACGGCGATGTCGCGCGCCCGCTCGGTGACCGTCATCATCAGCACCACCAGGATGTTCAGCCCCGCCACGAACGTGATCAAGCCGATGAACAGCGCGGTGACCAGCTTCTCCAGGCTCAGCGCGTGGAACAGCGGCCGGTTCTCTTGCATCCAGGTCGTTGCGGTGAATCCCGTGCCGGCCCGCGCGAGCAGTTCGTTCGCGACTTTCTGCGCTTCATCCTTGTTGGCGATGCGCACCTCCAGCAAACTCACCACGTCGCCGACTCCGGCCAGCCCCTGCGCGGAATGCAGTGTGGCGAAGGCCCAGTTCGCGTCGTAGTCGTAGAATCCTGAATCGTAGATTCCGGCCACACGAAAGCGCTTCGGATGCGCAAGCATCCCGAACGGCGTCAAGTTCCCCTGCGGACTGATCAGCGTGACGTAGTCGCCCACCGCGATGTGCAGGTCCTCGGCCATCAGCCGCCCAATCAGAATCGCCGGAATGCCGTCCGGGCTGACGGAAAAATCGGCCGATCCGGACACCATGTGCTGGAGCGCGCCGCTGGTCTGCATCGCCAGCGTCGGATCGACGCCCTTCAGCACGATTCCGCGGGAGTGAATCCCCGCGGTCAGCAGCACCTCGTCGTACACCGCCGGCTCGATCGACTGCACACCCGGCGTGTCACTCAACTTCGCCATCAACGGGCGATAATCGCGAATGCCCTCCGGGCTCAACGGCTTCAGGTTGACGTCCGCGGTCACACGCAGCAGGCGGTCGCTGATGGCCTGCCGGAAGCCCGAGTTCATCGACAGCGCGATCACCAGCGTGGTCACGCCCGCGATGACCCCGATCACCGCAAACAGCGTCACCAGGCGCAGCACCGCCGGGCGGTTCGGCGACCGCAAATATCTCGACGCCACCAGCCATTCGAATTTCATTGTGGGCCACCACTATATCACTCGAAGCATCGCGCCCGTCGCCGCCTGCAAACGCAGAGAAAGCGCACACTCCGCCGCTTGCCCTCTCGCTGGAACGCGAGGCGCTCCGCTGAATATTTGCTGTGATGTCGCCTTGCCGGGAAAACGGCTGGGGCAATCTCAGTGGGTCATCTGTTCGGAAGGTGGATTTGTGCGGACGGCCGCCAGCTTGGGGCCCTGGCGCAGCCGCTGCTGCAGTTGTTGCATCGCTCGCATCAATTCTTCCACGCCCTTGGACTCCGGGCGCAGCCGGCCTGCGTCGACGTCCGCGACCAAATCCAGGCAAACACTCGCAGCTCGCTGAACGCGGTCTACCGCAAGTGCGGAAACCAGTTCGCTATCGTCCCCGCCGCGCGGCTTCGCGGTGCGCAGGCGCCGCAGCGTTTCCGTCGTGCTGCGCACGTAGTCGACCGCTTCGCGATATTCGCGCATCAACTGCAGATCGATTTCCTCGCCCTTCAGCGCCTTCTCCAGATTCTGCAGCTCGACGATGGTCTTGTTGACCTGCAGGTCCACGCCCCAGAAACTCTCGCTGGGCACGATCAGCTCGACCACGATGCCATTCGCCACTCCCGGGCGCGAATCCGGCGCCGCCAGCACTCTCGCTTCCGCCGTCTGCGCGGAAAGGAAGTTGGCCAGCGTGACGCGGCTGCCCAGCAGCGGATAATTCTCCATCTTCAGGAAGCCGCCATTGGCATTCACCTGGCGAGCCACCGCATCCTCTTTAATGGCGATGCCTTCGGGCCCTCGCCAGCTGACCTCCACCGGAACCACTACCGGAAAGCGGCGGGTCTTACGCCGCTCCACATCCGAGCCGTCCGCACCCATCGGGCGCTTTTTGATCATCGGGATCCCCTTGCGAACCAGTCCAACAAACAGGCTACGGCCCGGTGTGCCGAATTGCTACTGTCCCAAAGGACAGTGTGCTCAGCCCGTAGTCAGGGGAACACTTCAGGCAGGTGGCGAGGAGAAACGCAAATCTCGAACCATACCCCGCCGTTCGTACTCCTCTCGTTAAACCTCGATAAAAATGTCCCCTCTTCTCGGTTCTGTTCTTGGTTGTGGGTTGTCCTGGCCAGGTAGAGCCCACGGCCTTCGCGGCGAACGCTTCCGGGCGCCCGTGTGCTAAAATCGGGAAATTGTGATCAAGGTCTTGCATGACCTGTTAGAGCTTCAGAGCGCCGATCTGCGCCTGAACGAACAGCGCAAGCGGCTCGCCGCCTTCCCCGCCAAGCTGGCGGAACTCGCCGCCAGCGTCGCCAGCGCAAAAGCCCAACTCGAAAAGGCCAAAGCGGCGCAGCTTACCGCCATCAAGGACCGCAAGAAGTACGACCTCGACGTCGAGCAGTGGAAAGAGCGCGTCCGCAAGTACAAGGACCAGAGCGCGCAGGTAAAGACGAACGAGGCCTACAAGGCCCTGCAGCATGAAATCGAGCAGGGTGAAGCGGAAATCGCCAAGGCTGAAGACCGCCTGCTCGAACAAATGGTGGCCGGCGAAGAATACGATCGCCAGATCAAAGCGGCCGACAAAGCACTGAAAGAAGCGGAAAGCGTCGCGGCAGGCCGCCGCGCGCAGCTCGAAGCGGAACAAGCCGCCACCCAGAAGGACGTTGCCGGACTCGAGCAGGAGCGCAATCGCCTCCTCCCAGGCATCTCCGAAAACTTGCTCGATAATTACGAACGGATTGCCCGCAAGCACAGTGGCACGGCCCTGGCCGAGGTGCGCGAAGAAAAATGCACCGCGTGCGGCATGCGCGTCCGCCCGCACGTTTTCCAGGAAATGCGGCGCGCCGACAGCGAAGAACTCTTTCATTGCGAAACCTGCACGCGGATCCTCTACTACGTCGAGCCGGAGTCTTCCGCTGCCGCCGCGGCGCCCAGCCCGAATTTGGCTCACGGCGGAATGATGGGGGAAGGATGAGCGGCGTCATCCAACCGGCCTGCTCGTTCCAGCCGGCCCGCCCTGCAAGCGGTCGTCGCCGGTAATGCCGCACCCCCCGGGCAGCTCCCGCCTTTTCCCAGAAACGCCGGCAGGTCCTCCCGGCGGCGTACACCTTGCGAATGTCGACGGCGCTTCGCGAGGGAATCCCGGTCCCGCAGCGTACGCCCTGATTCTGAAAGATTCTTCCGGCCGCGTCGTTTTTCAGCTCGGAAAAAAGCTGGGGCGGCAAACGAACAATGTGGCGGAGTATTACGCGCTTCTAGCCGCTCTGGACTACGCGGTGGGCCACGGGATCAAGGCCTTGCGAATTCGCAGCGATTCCGAATTGCTGGTGCAGCAAATGAAAGGGAATTACCGGGTCAAGAGCCCCGACCTGAAGCCCTTGCACGAACGCGCCTCCAAACTGGCTCGCCAGCTCGAATACTTCGTCATCGAGCACGTCCCGCGCGAGATGAACCGCGAGGCCGACGCCTTGGCGAATCAAGCCTTGGACGGCGGCGCGGGCGCAGTCGAGCCGGATCGCGCGCCAGGTTCCCCGGGGGCGAGCAAACGCTCCGGCGCGCCCGAGCGGGCCGCACAGTCTCCTGATCAGCAACCGCCGCAAACCATCCGGGCCCGCGTCCTGAACGGCGCCTTGGTCCCTTTGGAGCGCCTGGATCTGCCCGAAGGCGCCGAAGTGCACCTCACAATACGTAAGCTATAGTAGGCAAGCTACTTAGCGCACGTACTCCCTTCGCAACGGACGCAAATTTGGTACGCTTGTTCTATTGCAGCACCTCGCCCCCGCACGCTACCTTCTTCTCTCATAAGAAGTTCCAGGGGATGTCCGTGACCGCTCTCCTCGATCGACTGCCGACGATCCTTGTCTTGACGGTCCTGGTCGGAATCTTCCTTTCCCTCCGAAAACACACGACTTCGCCGCGCGTTCGGCTTTGGGCCTACGCCTGGGCCCTGATTCTTCTGCACTTCCTGGTGCAGCCCTTCGAGACGCATACCGGCGTGCTGGAGAAACTCCTGGAAGGGACCGAGTTGGCAGCGCTGGAACTCGCCGGAATCGTCTTCGTGATCTCGCTCTCGCGGGCGGGAGAAGACCGCTTGCGGCGCATCGTCCTGCTCTCGGTATTGGCCGTACCGGTCCTGTTTTACACCTTCGCCATCACATTCAATTCCCACGCCTATTGGGCGCTGGCGGCCCTGGCTGCCGTCATGGCCGTGGGTGGCGCCGGGTACGCCGTCCTCGAAACCAAAACTCCCGACGCCTTCGATTTCACCGTTGCCGCTGTGCTCCTGATCGTCGGCGTCTGGGCATTCAAGACGCAGCTTGCGGGAAGCGCGGACTTCACCGTGAACGCCATTCTGACCCTCGGCTTTGGCACATGCGGCGTCATGTTCTGGCGCCGCTACCCGCGCCGCTCGACCGGAGTTCTGCTGGTCAGCGGCGGGTTTTTGTGTTGGGGCGCAGTATTTCCCGTAGGCGCGGCGTTCGACCAGTACCTGCCGCATCTGCAGATGAATCCCGAGATTTGGAACGTGCCGAAGTTTTTCGTCGCCTTCGGAATGATCCTGGCGCTGATCGAGGAAAAGTCTTACATCATCGAACAGGCCCACGAACGTGAACGCGGCGAGAATCGCTTGCTGTCCCGGATTTCGCAGATCACTTCGCGTCTGCTGGCGGGCAAAGATCCAAACGCTCTGTGCGATGAGATCGCCGCCGCCATCACGGAAACCACCAGCTTCACGCAAGCCGCGTTGATGCTCACTGGCGAAGGAGACTCTCTGCACCTGGCCGGCGCAAACGGGCTTGCGGCGGGTGAACTCGAGGCGTTGACCCACAGGGCGGCGGCCTGCAATGTCGGAAAAATGAAGCAGGTGTGCGCCGCAGCGGTGCGCGTTGGCAACAACTCCTTCTCGATTCCGGAGCAAGACGGAGAGATTCTGGTTCCTCTCGTCTCCTGGCGCGGCTCGCATCTCGGATGTTTGTGGCTCGGCGGCCGGCGCGCGGAATCCACCGGCGGCGAATCGGAAATCTCCAAGCTCGAAATGCTCGCTTCCGATCTTGCGGTCACCATCGAGAACTCGCGCCTGCATCACCGCCTGGTGCGCTCGGAAAAACTGGCCGCTCTCGGCCAACTCGTGGCCGGCGTGGCCCACGAATTGAACAATCCGCTGACCGGCATCATGGGTTACGCCGAACTGCTGGGCGAAGAGGTTCGCGACGAAAGCGCCAGCCGCCGCGTGCAAAGACTCGGCAACGAAGCGCGCCGCATGAAGCGCATCGTCGACGGGCTCTTGCGTTTCGCGCGCCAGAAAAACGCGGCCGAGCGCTCCGCCAATCTGGAAAGCGCTCTCCACGACGTCACTCAGCTGCGCGAGTACCACCTCCGCAAGCTGGGCATTCACACCGAGTTCGATCTCGAGCCGGGGCTTCCCCCGGTCGCGATCGGCGAGGACGAACTGAAGCAGGTGCTGCTCAATCTGCTGAATAATGCGGTGGACGCCGTCGAGGAAAGCGCCAGGCGCGAAATCCGCATTTCCGCCTCGCGACAGAACGGCCGCGTCACGGTGCAGATCGAGGATTCCGGCCCGGGCTTTTCCGACCTCAATCGCGCCTTCGATCCCTTCTACACCACCAAGCCCGTCGGAAAGGGGACCGGCCTGGGGCTGAGCATCTGCTACGGAATCGTGCATGAATGCGGCGGCGAAGTTTTACTCGCTAACAAGGAGCCCTACGGCGCGCGCGTGCACCTGGAATTCCCGGCGGCCAAGGCGCACGCCGCCGCTCCGCTTCCTGCCTAGCTGTTTCTTCAAGCGCTCGCTGCTCTCAAATTAAGTTTGCTCGCGGGTGCGCTTCGCAGTAGACTCCGCGGCAAGTCCGGCGGGCCGAGGCGCGCTGGAAAATTTCCCATTTAGCGGCTTCCAGCTCATCGGCCTGTTTTTTGAAACCTTCAACGCGCGCCGATGCAAGAAATCGGTCCCACAACTGCGTTAATTCGTCGAATGGGAGGACGAAATGAGCATCCGAACAACACTTTTCGCGGCAATTTGTGCGGTGGCGCTGTTGTTTGGGGGCGCTACGGCGCGTTCGCAGCAAAAAATGCTGTCCGACGCGCAGTACATAAGGAACGCGTTTTCCGCCGCGCCGCGCGCCATCGCCATGCACGCAACGGTAGTTCGCATGGACAAAGATGGAAAAATGCGGACGCTGCGTAAGGGCACCAACGGCTTTACCTGCACGGTGATGCCAGGCGACAATCGCATGTGCAACGACGAGAACGCCATGCAATTCTTCATGGCCTCCGTGAACCACACCAAGCCGACGGATAAGCCCGGAATCTCCTACATGCTCGCCGGCGACCATGGCGCGAGCAACACCGACCCGTGGGCGGCGAAAAAGACGGCGACGAATCACTGGATCGTCACCGGGCCGCACTTGATGCTCACCGGCGCAGCAGCGAAAATGCTGGGCTACACGCGCGACGCTGACCCCGACCCCAACGCGCCGTACATGATGTGGGTGGGCACGCCCTACGAGCACGCCATGGTGCCGGTGGGCCCGCCGAGCGCCAGCAAGCCCTAACGTTCAGCGGAGTCGTACGGGAAGCGTCACTGCTTCAGGAAGTACGAGCGGTAGAGCGTGTCGCGCTGCGCGGGTATGAATCCCGCGTCGGAAATGATTCGCCGCAGCTCCGCTTCATTCGTGCGGTTGCGCACTCCGGCGGCGTGCACCACGTTCTCTTCGATCAGAATGCTGCCCACATCATCCGCGCCAAACTGCAGCCCCACCTGGCAAATCTTGATTCCCGGCGTGAGCCAGCTCGACTGCACGTGATCGATGTTGTCCAGGTACAGCCGGCTGATCGCCAGCGTCTTCAGGTAATCGAACGCGGTCGTCTGCTGCACTTTCTTGCCCAGCGGCGTGTTTTCCGGCGCGAAAATCCAGGGAATGAACGCGGTGAACCCGCCGGTATCTTCCTGGATGCGCCGGATGCGCTCGAGATGATTCACGCGATGGCGGAATTCCTCGCCGCAGCCGAACATCATGGTGGCCGTGGTGCGCATGCCCAGCGCGTGCGCCGCGCGATGCACTTCCTCCCATTCGTCGGACGTGCATTTCAGCCGCGCGATCCGCGCGCGGATCTCGTCGTCCAGAATTTCCGCTCCGCCGCCGGGAATGGAGTCGAGTCCCGCGTCGCGCAGCCGCGCAATGGTGTCGCGCAGCGACAGCCCGGAAACTTCCGCGATGCAGGCCACCTCCGGCGCGGAAAAACAGTGCAGATGAATCTGCGGGAATTTCTGCTTGATCGAGCGCAGCATGTTTTCGTAGAACTCGATCCGCAAATCCGGATGCAGCCCGCCTTGCATCAAGACGCCTGTCCCGCCCAGCTCGATCGTCTCCTCGATTTTCTGGTAGATGTCTTCGAGCGGCAGGATGTAGCCGTCCTTGGCCCCCAGCGGGCGGTAGAACGCGCAGAACGAGCAGTACTCGGTGCAAAAATTGGTGTAATTGATGTTGCGGTCGATCTGGTAGGTGGCGATGCGCGCGTCCGTCTTCGCCCGGCGCACTTCGTTCGCCGCCATCCCGATGCCAATCAAATCATCGGAGCCAAACAGCTCCAGCGCTTCCTTGGTCGTCATCCCCATGGCCTAGAGTTTACCTCAAGCCTCCTGATTTGCCGCCAGGCTGGTAGGCTCTGGACATTCCACGACGTGACGTAACGGAAGCAAAGGAGGGAGAGGAGGCAAAGGAATCAAGGCGCGTCGGATGTTCGAAAACGTACCGAGAGATTTTGGCAGTTTCGTTGATGCTGCTGGAGTTACGCGGAAAAACTCTCGGCGGGGGTACCGAGAGATTTGGAGCGTCTCTGTCGAGAGATTTGTGCAGTCGGAGCGCTATGTAACGTATGTTCCATGGCGGAATCCGATCAGATTCTGTGCCCATCAATTTTTCAACTTTTATTGATGCTGCGGGAGTTACGGCGTTTTTTGATGGGCCGGTGTGCCCATCAGCCAAGGTATGGTTTTGGCCTCCGAGGGAGTGGGTTGTGGCCGGGTTGTGATCTCGATCACGCATAAGCGTCGACTGACGGTAGCACAGAACTAAATATTTGTCAATAGTAAACATAGTGCCAGAACTAAGCGGCGACAGGGTCCAAGGGTCTGGATTGTTCGGGCCAAGGCAACGACTCGGTTTGGCACCGCCCGCGAGGAAGGTTACTGAAAGCGGAGGGGATGCTTCGCCGCCGGCTCTGGCTCATTAAACCAGCCTTCGCTCTCGAGTCTATGCCATGCAACTCGAATGTGTTCTTTCCGCAACACTTCGCGTTTTCGGTCGTTCCAATGTTGCACGGCTGTGACCGCATCATCAATGGTGTGGACGTTCGGCTCTTGCGTAGCGACCCAATGCACGGTCGCAAGCAACTCCATGCCGTACGGCGTTTCGAACCCCTTAATCAATTTACGCACACGCTCAACGTGATTAGCCAAATCGGCGTCACCACTGTTCGTAATGAAGGCATCAGCGTCGGCGACGGCTCCCGGCACGACGGCGATGTCTGATTCTCCCGCAAAATCCCCGACGCCGACTAGGTAGTGACCATCGAGAGCCTTTAGGACGTGCCTTAATTTGTCGGAGTATGGGCCATAGCTGTGCTTGACAAAGTCAAGATTGAGAGGCTGACCGGCTTTCTCGAGAAAGTAAGCGAGCTTCTGCACTTCGATTCTTGTTAAGCCGTATTCCATTTCTCGGTAAATTGAAATGATCTTGATGATCGCCGCCCGGGTCGGTGTCATATCAGGCTTTGCCGTTTGGTTGACCATTTCCCGTGGCGGTGGAGCACCTTTAGGCTCGAACAAGGTCACGCTAACGTCAGGCTCACGCTCGAATGCTGCGAAGACCATGCCTCTGACGTCATCCCAATTCAAGCCACCGTTGCCGCAACCGAGCGGGGGCAGCGAAATGCTCTTAATGTGTAGGTGCTTTACTTGCTTCACAAGATCGCGCAGTCCTTCCTCGATATATTCAAGCTTTGAGTTGCCACGCCAGTGGATTTTTGTCGGAAAATTGATGATGTACTGGGGCCTCTCCCATGCACCGCGATCATAGATAAACATCTTGCCAGGCTTGATCTGCTTCCGTTTGGAGGCGGCCGCGTACTCCGTGAAGTTCTTGGGCCATCGCTGCTTAAACTGCAGTGCGATTCCTTTGCCCATGACACCGACGCAATTTACGGTATTGACGATTGCGTCCGATTTCTCCTTCAAGAGATCGCCGCTCTTAATTCGAACCGTCATTCCAAAGCTCCGTCGCCTAGTAGTACCAGGCTGTCTTCACTTCGACTGGTATGTCGATCTTCGCTTGGCCGAGGATCTTTTTTACGTCCGCGACTTTCGCCTCGCTGTATACGCCTATACAATTCATTAGATCCAGCGGAACTTGCTTATGCACCAAGAACTCGGCCTGACGCGTCTCCATCCGGCGAATGTACCGCGGATTGCTTGCGGTGCTGAACCAGTACGCACAGTAACCGTCACGGCGCGGTGATTCGTAGAACAGATCCCAATCGACTTTGTCCAAATCCTTCAAATCGTTGTAGCAGTCGGCGAAGTCCAAAGTGGCGTTGTAATCGTAGAATACAAATGCCAGTCCAGCGTCCGCAATCGTTTCGACTGTAGTTGCAAAGTGCACGATGTCTGCTTGACGATACTCGCAGCCATCCACTCGACCTTCATTGATCGCCATCAACATCGGTGAGCGTGGCGCGAAATAGAATGGAACGTAATCGTGAATAACACCTCCGGGTGGACGTGCAACGAGTTTCGTGGCCCGTTTGCCCTGTGCACCTTGGTATGCAATGTTCGCGTGTTGAAGTTTCTTCTTTTGGAGCACAGCATTTGCGTAAAGCACCTTGGACTTGGCGATACCCGCGAGGTTCGGGATGGCGGTTATATGGAAGATACGGAGTGGGCGTTGAGGAGGCAATGAACTTCGTTCCGGCCACAAAATCTACGCTATTTTCGTTACGGTTCAAAATCAGCTCACTCGAGCGCAGGGACTATCTTCGCTTTATATTCGCCCATGCTAACCCAAATGGCTCGGTCGATCAATATGAGAAACCAACGGCAGAAAATCTTACAAACGGCATGGTACCAAGACCTGGTGATTGCGCGCATCGACCAGTCGCTAAGGACATATCTGGCGGGCGAGAGATTTCAGTTCCGACGCGATGTGGTGGAGCCACGGGGCGGGTGCGGGCGCTGGGACAGCGATACATCGCAGGAACTTTCCCGCTGAGGAAGCGGCGAATCGCGAGCCAGCTAGCATGACAGTGGCGGAGTCGAATTGACGGCGCGCGTATTTCGAAGGATGTGCTATGCGGTTACGGACTGAGTTGAACGCCTCTAGTCTCGATATGTTGGAGTTTAAGACGGCCTCATGAAGGCCGCTCGTGATGAATTTGCTCGATCGCGCAGCGACTTTGTGCGGGTTGGCCCAGGAGACAAAATCGTAGCCTCCGAGTACAGCGGCCTCGGCAAGCGAAATCGTCGAGAACACCTTTCCTCTTAGGGCGACGGGGCCGATGCTGGAATGATAGCCGCAGAGGTATCTTAGAAAGGACTGCTCGAGGAAGTCCTCCCAGAGCAGGAAAATGCGGAGGTAAGCCGTTTCATAAAGCGCTTCTAAGCGCGGCATTCGGAGTTCCTGCCGAGCCACGCTTCCAGGCGGGTATTGTGCTCGGATACGGTCGCCGACATCCGCTAACTCCAGGGCTCTGTCAATGCTGGAGATTAGAGGTCGTACAAGCGATCCGACGGTGCGTGCCATGGCATTTAGAAGGCTTCCCTATAAAGCGTTTGGAAGCGAACACGTCGCGGTTCGAGGTTGTCGGTCTGTCGGAGGCAGGCGGTGACGAAGCGGACCGAGCTCTCCGGGATATTTTCTTCCTCTTTCGCTCTCGATATCAGTTCCGAAAGCTTCGCAACTGCGGAGCGAAGCGTTTGCTTCTCCGCGTTGGTAAGGGGTCGTTTCGGGGATGAGAGTTCGGCTTTCGGTAGACCGTAGGCCCTGTGGTAAACCGTGCAAAAAAGGGAATAGAAGAGCGGAACCCGACGGAATTCGGAATCGGGGAGGACATCATGCAGTGCTGTCTGGATTTCGTTGAGCGTAGAGGCAAATCGAGTCTCAGTTCGTTTCTGGTCGGGGAAGGCCTCATCGTACCGTTCGTAGACAGTATCGATTGATTTCTTCTTGTCTTGCATCCCGTCCAGTTGGGCGATCATGAGTTCGCTTGTGAGCTCGACCTCGAGCATGCGAGCGATGGGGCGCTCGCCAAATATGCGGTTGTTGCGCCAGAATTCCAAATAGTCGTGGGCGAGTTCATAGGCGGATTGTTTGAATGGTCCAAAAAACCTTCCGTTACGTAGCTCCTGGTTGTTGAGGGGAATCGAGTAGGTGTTCAGGCGAGTGAAGATGTCTAGAATTTCTTTGTCTGAGATTGCCTGAAACACTTCACAGTTGAACGAGTATTGCCTGACCTGGTCTTGTTGTCGGACACTTAGTTCTGAAAAGCGTCTGCCCGCCCACTCTTTTTTGAGGGTTTTTGAAAGACGTAATTCGTTTCCAATAAATTTCAGGATGGCAGCAATTCGTTGCTGGCCATCGACCACCTCGCGAATGATCCTGGTCTTGTCATCGCTCTGACGAACTCTTAGGTAGATTGGTGGGACTGGCATTTCCTGCAGAAGTGTGTCAATTAGCAGTGATCGTGCTGAGTCTGTCCAGACGCCCCGGCGCTGGAATTTCGGCGTGAGGACAAGAGAATTGGTCTCACTCCACTGCACGAAATCCAGACTCGTGTAGTTACTTCTCTCGGATTTGGGCATGTGCCTCCCCCCGCGGAATTAGGCTCGCGTGCTGGGCCTATCTCTCAGACGAAACCGCTGCCCGAGCCATTCAAGGCCGCTGCGGCGAGTGGCTCTCTGGAATCCATCGCGACCGGTTATAGCACAGGTTTAGAGACTGCCGCGCGGATGGGAGCGGCGCAATTCGGAAAAACGTCAGCGGGACGCCGTCAGACCGGAGGCAACAGCAGATGCCTCGTCGCACTAGGAACCGGCGCTCGCCCCATTCGCCAAAGCACTCACGGCAAGCGGGATGACAGCGAAAAGCGCTGTCAGATGAGGAAGATGGGGTCGGCGGGGCGGACGAGGCCTTCGCGCAGGACCGCGGCGTAGACTCCGGCGCAGCCGGCGTACTTGCGGGAAACGTGCTCGAAGACCTGCGGCGCGGCCTGGGCCGTGTCGGGATCGAGGCCGATGATCACGCAACGGCCATTCTTCTTGACCACCTGCACGACGACGGTTTCTCCGATTTGCAGCTCGCGGCCGATCAGCTCATCCTCGAAAAAGGGGCGCGCATCCCGCCAATCGACGTAGAAATTCTCGCGGAACCGGCGGCGATCCAGCTCGATTCCGGTTTCTTCCGAAAGCGCGCGGATGGTGCTCAGGCCCAAAATCGAGATGGGGCGCGCGTCAGTCATGCTGCGCTCGGAAAAGCGCAGGCGCAGGGAGCGGCCGGAGCGCTGTTCGAGGTAGCGCGCAAACTCCGGGTCGTCCACGCGAAATGTGCGGCCCTCGGGCGCGGTAACTTCCACCGCGTACTGTTCGGCGCGCGGGAGGGCGTTGCCGCAAGAGAAGCCGTCGACGAAGCGGGGCTGGAAGAGAATCATTTCGCGGGCCTGCCGCGCGGTCAACCAGGGGGAATCGGACTGGTTGCGATTGTCGATGAAGGCCCAGGCGCGGTCGCCCAGAATTCCGGCGAAGGTGACGCGCGCCCCGGTCAGGTCTTCGCCCGCCATGCTTTTCACCGGGTAGCGGCGCAGAGCGGCGAGCGTTCCGATCTGCTCCACGAACTCAGGCTCCGCGTTTCGCGGTGGAATGGATCGAGGAGCGGGCGAACTCGAGCGCGCGGGAGCGAGGAATCAGGCCGGCGGCGGCGGCTTTCTCGAAATAGAGCCGCAAGCCTTCGAGGTATTCGCCCTCCAGATCGAAATGAATGTTCTCGGTGAGATAGCGTTCGAGGGCGCGCGGAGGAAGATCGAGCTTGATGGCGGCGGCTTCGGCGATTTCGGAAATGCGGTCGAGCCCGTAGCGCTTCGATTCCTGGAAATCGGCGACGGTTTCGGGGGTAATCGCTTCGCGCCGGCCCGCCCAGATGGCCAGCACGCAGGGCTTGCCGGTCATTTCGCGCCACTGATGCGCGATGTCGTAAACCCAGACGGTTTCGAAGCCGGGCACGGGCATGTCGTCGGGATCGCCCTGGCAGCACTGCTCGCCGCTGGGCGCTTTGCCCGAGAGCGCGTCCATTTTGAGCGAAATGCGCAGGGCGGGATCGCCGATCACCAGCGCGGCGTCGGCGCGCTTGAGCATTTCGGAAGGATCGGGCGAAACGTCGACATATTCGGGATGAATTTTCCAATACTGTTCCGCCAGGATGCGGACCAGCGCGGCGGAACTGCGCGAACTGGTGTCGAGCGCGATGCGCTTGGCCATTTCGACGGGGCGTTTGGCGACGACCAGGATGCTGCGCACTTCGCCTTTGGCCGCAATGGCGATTTCGGGCACGGCGACCAGGTTTTCGATGCGCTGATATTCGATGGAGGGAATGATGGCGACGTCGGCGTCGCCTCGGCGGAGGGCTTCCGCGCATTGCGAAGGCAGAGTGAACGACAGGTCGTACTTGCCCGCCAGCGGCCCTTCGGCAAAGCCCCAAACGAGCGGCGCGGTGTTCAGGTACTCGACGATGGAGATGCGGAGCTTGCTCATAGGCAACAGTCGAATATAGCACAGGGAAGGACACCCACCGCTGCGCGGTAGGGCACCCCTGACAGCCCGGAATCCGAAAGTCGAAACTCGAAAATCGGCATTCGGTTCGAGAGCACATCGGCTTCGGTCCGCGATGGCGGCGAATCGTTTGAACCGGCGCGCGCGCGGAACTAGAATCCTTGCGTGGCGGCGCCGCGCATTGAAGCCGTGCTGGAAACGTCGCTGTACGTCAGCGACCTGGATCGGGCGCTCGCGTTCTACGAGGCGGTGCTCGGGCTTCGGCGGATTCCCGACGCTTACTTCGAGGGAGGGCGTGGCGCGGCCCTGCAGGCCGGGCCAGGCCCGAGCATCCTGCTGCTGTTCCGCGCGGAAATTACGCGGCATTCCGAGCGCGTGCCTGCGCACGGGGCGACCGGGCCGGGCCACGTCGCGTTCCGCATCGCGCCGGAACAGCTACCCGCCTGGCGGGAGCGCTTGCGCGAACATGGTGTCGCGATCGAGCGCGAAGTGGCCTTCGGCGAAAATCCGCCGTCCCTCTATTTCCGCGATCCGGACGGCAATTCGCTGGAGCTTGCCGTGGCGGGGATTTGGCCGCTGACGGCTAGCGGCTCCAGCGCGGCGTAATTCCAGCTTTCTTCCCCTGCGTGTTTCTACGGTACAAGGCATGCGTATTAGTGCGCGTCGTTCCTTCGACTCGGTCTGTGCTATAAGCGAACGTTTTCTCGGTGGCGCAGCCACAGCGAAAAGCGGGACAAAAGCAGATCCCTCCCCGGCACCGCATCCGGGGCGCAAAACGCGCGCACCCCCATTCCCGCAAAAGCAGCGGGACTGGGTTCGGGATGACATCCAGCAACGACTGCCGCAGTTAAAATTCCATGGGAGCGGACGATTATCTCGGATGGCTGGCGCTGGCGCTGACGCCGGGCCTGGGCGCGCGCATGGCCGGAAAGCTGCTGCGCGAGTTCGGCAGCCCCGACGCGATTTTCAACGCCTCGCTGACTGCGCTCGAAGGGCAGCATCTGCCCGCAGCCGTGGCGCAGGCGATTCATTCGCGCCGCCCGCTGAGCGATGCGGCCAAAGAGCTGGCGCAGGCCCGGGCCGCGGGCTGCCGTCTGCTCACGTGGGACGAGCCCGAATATCCGGCGCGCCTGCGCGAGATTTACGATCCGCCTCCGTTGCTGTATGTGGCCGGGGATGTGTCGCTGCTGTCGCGGCATCTGATCGGGATCGTGGGAGCGCGGCGGCCCAGCCCCTACGGGAACCAAATGGCGGAACGCATCGGAAGGGATCTGGCAGCGCGCGGGATTGTGGTGGTGAGCGGGCTGGCTCGCGGGATCGATGCGAGCGCGCACCGCGGCGCGTTGAGCGCGGTCGCGGGCACAACGATTGGAGTGCTGGGCTGCGGCATCGACGTTGTGTATCCCAAGGAAAACAGGAAGATCTTCGAGGAGATTCGCCAGCACGGCCTGCTAATCACCGAATTCCCCATGGGCACGTTTCCCGCGCCGCAGAACTTCCCGATCCGCAACCGCATCATCGCCGGGATGGCGCTGGGCGTCGTGGTGGTCGAGGGCGCGCAATATTCCGGATCGCTGATCACCGCGCGGCTGGCTATGGAGTTCGGCCGCGAAGTGTACGGAGTGCCGGGGAACGCGACGCAAGCCTCCAGCTTCGGTCCAAATCAGCTGATCAAGCAGGGCGCGAAACTGGTGACCGGCTGGGAAGACATCGTCGAGGAGCTGCCCACGCCCGTGCGCGCGGAGTTGACCCCGGTCGAGTCGGTCAGTCAAACGGAGAGGACGTCGCTGATCGAGGAAAGCCTGGGGCCGTCGGAGCGCCCGATCTACAAACTGCTCAGCACGGACCAGAGCTGCCAGGTCGACCAGTTGGTGGAAACGTCCGGGTTGAGTTCCTCGGAGGTTCTGGCGGCGCTATTCGACCTGGAAATGAAGGGGGTAGTGCGCCAGTTGCCGGGGAAGCAATTTCTGAAGGTGCTGCTGTAGCGGTTGCGTCGCGGCACACGTCTTACTGGGTCAGTTTGAATTTTGACTGCTTGTGCCGCAATCAAGAAAATTCAAACTGACCATGACCCGATTTCGCGGGTGGCGCGGAAGGGCGTAAGATATCGGCATGGCCAAGAAGCAAGCAGACACGTTTGAAGTGGATTGCCCGTGCTGCCATGCGAAGCTGACGGTGGACGCCCACCTGGGCGTGGTGCTGTCGCACGTGCCGCCGCCGAAGCCGCCCTCCGGCGTCGATTTCGACGATACGGCGCGGCTGCTGCGCGAACAGGCCGAGGCGGTTGAGGCCAAGTTCCGCGCGTCGGTGGAAGCGGAAAAGATCAAGGAAGACGTGCTCGCGCGCAAATTCGCCGAAAACCTCAAGAAAGCCAAGGACGCGCCGGTGGAAAAGCCGTTGCGCGATTTCGATTTGGACTAACGCGGCGGTTCTTGCCACAGAGGCACAGAGCACACAGAGCGGCGGAACAGCAGCCAAACCGGAAGCACCCTACCGCAGAGAAGCAGAGTTCGCAGAGAAATTTCTCGGCTGCTAGCGAGGGCCTGCGGCTCGCCACGCGAAGTAAATTGCGCGATGATTGCTGCGTGCGCGCTGGACTCCTTGGCGTGATGATTGCGCTCGCGACCGGTTTGCCGGTTGGCGCAGCCTCGCACCGCAAGCAAAAAGAAAAACTGCCGAAGATCCGGGAACTCGATTCCGGAATCGTGTGGCGGCGCAATCGGAAGACCGGCGAGCTGGAAGTGTTGCGAAAGGGCGCGCGGGGAGAGGTGCCGGCGCGTGATGCGGAAACGATCAACGCACATGCGATTCGCAGCACAACGCAAATGGTCGCCGTCACCTGCATGGTGTTGACGCGCGACGGGCTGCCGGTGCCGGGGCTGAAGCGCAGCGATTTTCGCGTTTATGATGACGGCGCGCCGCAGAAGATCGCCTACTTCGACGCCTCGGCGCAGCCCGCCAGCGTAGCCATCGTGATCGACGCGAGCCCCAGCGTTCTTCCGGATTCGGACGAGATGAAGCAGGCGGCGGATGCGCTGATTGGAGCGCTGGCGCCACTCGATCAGGCAGCAGTGGTCGATTTCGCGCGGCACACCTATTTGCAGCTTCCGTTCACCGACGTGCGCGAACTGATGCTGCGGGCCGTCGCGCGAGTGAACGTGCGGGCGCTGGCTGGGGATACGGGCGGGTCGAATATTTATGAGGCGGTGTACCTCACGGCGCACGAGCTTTTCCGCGGGCGGACGGGGCGCAAGGCCATCGTGCTGCTCACCGACGGCCAGGACAGCGGCATGGGGCTCACGCTGGACCCGCAGAGCGAGCGGCCGCGGCCAACCGATCTCAATGAACTGACCTGGAATGATCTCGTGGAGTTGCTGGCGGCGCAGAACATCCAGGTGTTTGCCGTGTCGACAGAGAATCGGCCGCGCATCATGAAACCGCAGTGGCTGGCCGCGCATCGCGACAAGACGCTGATTTCGCCGGGCGCGCTGAGGGAGGGCATTCCGGCGTACACCGCATTTTTGGCGGAACTCGTGCGGCGCGCGGGCGGGCAACTTTACTTTTTGAATGAGGCGCCCACGCTGGCGGACACCTTCCGCCAAATCGCGCAGAAAATCCGTGCGGAATACACGCTCGGCTATTACGCGGAATTCAAATCCGAGGCGGCAAGCCGCGGGCGGTGGCGCCGGCTGCGCGTCGAGCTACCCGGCGATCCCAACGTGACCATCTCGAATCGCGCTGCGTATTACGTTCCTGTCTCGCCGGTACAATGACCGGTAGGGATCTACCTTTCCCAGACCCAATGACTTATATTTTGCAGCCTCCCGCAGCGCTCCGAATTGAGTTCGGCGAACTGGCAAATCGCGATCGATCTTACTTGCTGGTCTACGTTTGTGAATGAGGGGCTTCAGGGGCTAAAGCTCGCTGACGTCAACGCAGATCGATATCGGAGCTAAAGCTCCGACCCCCTAGAAACCATGCATCGAATGCTGGATAAGCACTCCTTGCCAGTTCGCGGCCAAGACTTCGGAGCGCAAATGGAGGCTGCAAACAAAAAACAGTTCGTATCCATCGGTACGCCGGGCGCACAATAGCGCGCGATGTTCCAGCGCAAGAAATACCGGTTGAAACTGCCTGCACGGACGTTGGTGCTGGGCGAGCGCACACTGGTGATGGGCGTGCTGAATGTGACGCCGGACAGCTTTTCGGACGGCGGTTTGCATTTGGATGCGGATGCGGCGGTGGCGCGCGCGTTCGAGATTGAGCGGCAGGGCGCGGACATTCTCGACGTTGGCGCCGAATCCACGCGGCCGGGGTCCGAGGGAATTTCTGCGGAGGAGGAATTGCGGCGGCTGCTTCCCGTACTGAGAGAACTGCGCGGGAAGCTGAAAATTCCTATCTCGGTCGATACCAGCAAAGTGGAGGTCGTGGAAGCGGCGGCGGATGCGGGCGCGGAAATAGTGAACGACGTCACGGGGTTGCGTGGCGACGCGCGTATTCCGGACCTCGCGCGGCGGCGCAAACTGGGCCTCATGCTGATGCACATGAGGGGCGAGCCGCGCACGATGCAGAAGGGTCCATTCGCGCGGGAGGTGCTGCGCGACGTGGCGGGGGGGCTTCGGAAGTCTATCAAGATCGCGCGGCGCGCGGGTGTCGCACAATCGCAAATCGTGATCGATCCCGGCATTGGCTTCGGCAAAAGCTATCCGCAAAATTACGAACTGCTGGCGCGCTTGCCGGAACTGGCGCGGCTGGGCTATCCGCTGACGGTGGGCACTTCGCGCAAGGGCTTCATTGGGCGTGCGCTGGACGGCGCAGCTGCCGCAGAACGCGGCTGGGGCACGGCGGCAACGGTTGCGGCGAGCATTCTGGGTGGCGCGCATATCATCCGGGTGCACGACGTGGCGGAAATGGCGCAAGTGGCGCGAGTGGCGGACGCCATCCTGAATCCAAAATCGATACCGGCGCAGGAAGCGGCGCGATGAACTCGAACGCTCCTCCCGTGGCACCCAACGGGCGCAAACCCGGCGTGATCGCGCAATTCCGGCTGCTGACTTCCGATCAGCGAACGACTTTTCTGGCGGCCATGCTGGGATGGTCGCTGGACGCGTTCGACTATTTCATTCTGGTGTTTTGCATCAGCGCGATCGCGACACAGTTCAGCGCGCGAGTTTCGGCGGTGGCCGAGGCCATCTTCGTCACGCTGGCGATGCGTCCGGTGGGCGCGTTTCTCTTCGGAGTGTTTGCGGACCGCTATGGCCGGCGTCCGACGCTGCTGATCAACATCATCTGCTATTCGCTGTTCGAACTGGCGTCGGGATTCGCGCCGTCGCTGCACGCGTTCCTGATCATTCGCGCGTTGTTCGGCGTGGCCATGGGCGGGGAATGGGGCGTAGGCGCCGCGCTGGCGTTCGAAACGCTGCCGGCGGAAGGGCGCGGGTTTTTCTCCGGCCTGCTGCAAGAAGGCTACGTGATCGGGTATCTGTTTGCGGCGTTGATCTACGGGGCGTTCTTCCGCTTCGTGGGCTGGCGCGGGATGTTTGTGATCGGGGCTCTGCCCGCGCTTCCCGTGGTGTATCTGATCGCGGCGCGAGTGAAGGAATCGCCCGCGTGGGCGGGAGGCGGAGTGTCGCGACGGGCGGAACTGAATATTGGTGGCGACATCTGGAAGTATCTGGGCAGCTTCGCGTTTCTGGTGGTACTGATGTTCGCGTTCAATTCGTTCAGCCACGGCACGCAGGACCTTTACCCCACGTTTCTGCAGAGGAATCACGGCTTTTCGCCCGGGACGGTCGGCGCGATCGCGGTCATCTACAACGTCGGCGCGCTGCTGGGCGGGATTGTGTTCGGCACATGGTCCGAGCGGATCGGACGGCGCCGCGCGATTATGGTGGCGGCGCTGCTGGCAATTCCGGCCATACCGCTATGGGCCTACTCGCATTCGGCGGCGATGTTCGCGCTGGGCGGGTTCCTGATGCAATTCATGGTGCAGGGCGCGTGGGGCGTGATTCCCGCGCATCTGAACGAGCTTTCACCGCCGGCGGTGCGCGCGACGTTTCCGGGGTTCGCCTATCAATTGGGGAACCTGTTTTCGGCGGGGAACGCGGTGATCCAGGCCAAGTTTGCGGAACGCGCCTTTCACGGGAACTACGCGCCGGTGCTGGGGTGGACGGTGCTGGTGATTGCGGTGCTGGTAGCCGTGGTTACCATGGCGGGGAAGGAGGCGAAAGGAGCGGATCTGTCGCGGTAGGCCTGATTCGGGTGATCGATCTAATCGGAAATCGCAACCCTCCGCCTGACTGAGCCAGCGCTGTCCCGATTCGCGGCCGTGCTGATGCGCTACAATTGTGTGCAAAGATGAAGAAGATTGCCGCACAGGGCTGCGGGTGGCGGGTCCGTTTGAATTTTAGCTGCTTATGTCACGATCAAGAAAATTCAAACTGACCCACCACTGGACTCGTAAGGTCGCGGAGTGCGACCGAAATAGGTAGAATCGCATCCTTATAAGAGCAGGCCTAAAAAGGAGCTCTTCATGAGCGTTACCTCACCCGCAGGACCTTCTTCATCCACCGTGGCGGAGATCAAGGAAAAGGCGCGGCGGCTGCGCATTCTCTCAATGATGTCGACGACAGCGGCGGGGTCGGGGCATCCGACTTCCTGCATGTCGGCGGCGGAGCTGGTAGCCGGGCTGTTTTTCTACGCGATGAAATTCGATCCGAAGGATGCGAACTCGCCGGATGGCGACCGCTTCGTGCTCTCGAAGGGGCATGCCGCGCCGGTGCTGTACGCCGCGCTAGCCGAGGCGGGCGTTTTTCCCGAGTCGCGGGTGATGACGCTGCGACAGGCCTCGAGCGAACTGGAGGGCCATCCCACGCCGCTCATTCCGGGCGTCGATGCAGCGACCGGTTCGCTGGGGCAGGGAGTTTCCGTGGGCGCAGGGCTGGCGATTGGGGCGCGGCTCGATAAGAGCGCGACGCGCGTGTACGTCCTGACCGGCGACGGCGAGCTTGCGGAAGGCCAGATCTGGGAAGCAGCGGCGTTCGCGGGCCACTACAAGCTCGAGAATCTCACGGTGGTCGCCGACATCAACGCGCTGGGCCAGAGCGAGCCTACCATGTACGAGCACCAGATGGACATCTACAAGAAGAAATTCGAGTCCGAGGGATTCGCCACGGAAGTGATCGACGGCCACGATGTGACGGCGGTGCTGGCCGCGCTCGATCGGGCGAAAGCAACCAAAGGCAAGCCGCAGGCGATTCTGGCGCGCACCGAAAAGGGCCACGGGTTCAGCGAAGTGGCGGGAAAGCAGGGCTGGCACGGCAAGCCGTTCTCGAAGGACCAGCTCGCCGCAGCGATCAAGGAACTGGGCGGCGCGTGGGACATTCCGCCCGATCCGGGAAAATCCTACGCGCGTAAAACGCTGCCGAGCCGCGTCGATTTTCCCGCGCCAGCCGCGCCCGATTACGATGCGTCGAAGCCGGTGGCGACGCGCGAGGCCTACGGGTACGCGCTGAAACGCATTGGCGCGGCGAATCCCAAGCTGGTGGACCTGTCGGGCGACGTGGACAACTCGACCTTCTCGGAAATTTTCGCCAAAGCGTATCCGGACCGCTTCTTTCAGGCATATATCGCCGAGCAGAACATGATCAGCGTGGCCGTGGGGCTTGCGGCGCGCGGCTTCACCGCTTTTGCCGACACGTTCGCGTGTTTCCTGACGCGCGGCGTGGACGAAGTGCGCATGGCCGCGGTCAGCCGCGCGAATCTCAGCCTGTGCGGGTCGCACTGCGGCGTTTCCATCGGCGAAGACGGGCCGTCGCAGATGGGACTCGAGGACATCGCCATTTTTCGCGCGGTGAACGGCTCGGTGGTTCTCTATCCGAGCGACGCGGTTTCCTCCGAACGCCTGACCGAATACATGGCGCGCACGAACGGAATCACGTATTTGCGCACGTCGCGCCCAAAAACGCCGATCCTTTATTCAAAGGACGAAACATTTCCCGTGCCCGGATTCAAAGTGTTGCGGCAGAGCGGGCAGGACCGCGCGACCGTGATCGGCGCGGGCGTCACGCTGCACGAAGCGTTGAAGGCCGCCGATGATTTGAAGGCGAAAGGCGCAGCGATTCGCGTGATCGATCTCTATTGCGTGAAGCCGATCGACGGCAAAGCGCTGGCGGAGCAGATTCGCGCGACGGGCGGGAAGCTGGTGGTGGTCGAGGACCACTGGGCGGAAGGCGGCGTGGGCGAAGCGGTGCTGGCGGCACTGGCGCAGGCAGGAGCGGCGCCGGCGCAATTCCGGCATCTGGCGGTCACGCGCATGCCGCATTCAGGAAAAGAGAAGGAACTGCTCGAAATGTTTGGCATTTCGGCCAAGCGCATCGCCGAAGCGGTGACGTCGCTCGCGTAAACGCGCGCCGCGGCTCGATGGCCCGCCGCTTCAGCGGGCTGCGCTGGCGCGGGCTGGTTCGGGCAAACGAATCAATCGCGCTTCAGTGATCGACGGAATGGCCAAAATGTTCTGCACGATGGCCGCGCTGACTTCGCCATCGAGCCGCACGAGCGCGACGGCCTCCGCGCCGCGCACCGGCTCGCGCCGGCCGAGGGCAAAGGTGGCGATGTTCACTCCGAGATTGCCCAAAGCCGTCCCGATCTGACCGATCACGCCAGGCACATCGCGATTGCGCGTGAGCAGCAGCGTTCCTTCGAGCGGCGCTTCAAGGCCGATGCTGTCGAGGGAGAGAATGCGCGGCGAGCCGTCCTGCATGACGGAGCCTTCGACGGAGAGGTCGCGGCCGGCGTCCGAGAGAGTCACTTCCACAGCGTTGGGGAAACCGCGTTCGCGCCGGCGCGTCGTTTCCTCCACCTGAAGACCGCGTTCGGCGGCCACTTGTCCCGCATTCACCAGATTCACTTTTTCATCCAGGACAGAATTCAGCAGCCCGGCAACCACTGCGCTGCGAATCACGTGCGAGCCGAGTTCGGCGGGCTCGCCCGAATAGCGAATGCGCAAGCGGCTGAAACTCGGCGAGGGAGCGGCCTGCGCGACGAGCATGCCGAGGCCTTCGCCCAGTTCGAGATAGGGGCGCAGGCGGCGGTACTGCTCGGGCGCGATGGCGGGCATGTTCACGGCGTTGCGAATGATGCCGTCCGCGAGGTAATCGCGGACCTGCTGCGCCACGGCGGTGCCCACTTCTTCCTGCGCTTCGGCGGTGGAGGCGCCGATGTGCGGGGTCGCAATCACGTTGGGCAGGCCGATCAGGGGCGAATTCTTGGGCGGCTCGACCGCAAAGGTATCGAGCGCAGCGCCGGAGAGCTGTCCCGAGCGCAAGGCTTCCGCGAGGGCGGCTTCGTCGATCAATTCGCCGCGCGCGCAATTGATCAGGCGCGCGCCGCGCTTCATTTTAGCGACGGCTGCGGCGTTGATCATTCTTTCGGTGGACGGGCTGAGGGACGTGTGCAGGGAAACGACGTCACTGCGGCGCAGCAGGTCGTCGAGGGGAACGAGTTCGACTTCCAGCTCGCGCGCAACGGAGGGAGTCACGTAAGGGTCGTGCGCCAGCACTTGCATCTCGAGGGCGCGCGCGCGCCGAGCCACTTCCGTGCCGATGCGGCCGAAACCGACGAGGCCCAGCGTCTTTCCGCGCAGCTCCATCCCTGACGACGATTTCTCCCAGCGGCCCGCATGAATTGACGCGTTGGACTGAGGTACCGAGCGCGCCAGGGCCAGCATGAGCGCGAGCGTATGTTCCGCAACGCTGACGCTGCTGCCACCCGGCGTGTTCATGACCAGAATGCCGCGATGGGTGGCGGCCGGAAGGTCGATGTTGTCCACGCCCACACCGGCGCGCCCAATCACTTTGAGGCGATTCGCTTTTTCGAGGAGTTCGCGGGTAACTTTGGTCGCGCTGCGCACGATGAGCGCATCCGCGTTGATGATTTCGCCGGGCAGCGCCGCGGCTCCGGGCGAAACCACGATATCCCAGCCGGTTTCGCGCAGCAGCGCAACGCCACGTTCACTGATCTTGTCCGCAACGATAATTTTCATGTTCACGAGCGTAGCGGGCACATTTCCGGATGTCAAATCGGCTCCACGCGGTCATCGCAGCAGACAGTGCCGATCGCCGCTGAATTTGACCGCGGATGAACCGTTACACTGGCTGTTTCGTTCCGATTTACGGGCGCGCATGGAACGTCTAGAATCTCCTCGGTTTTCGAGCAGTGGGCGGCCAGGAGCCGGTCATCATGGACATTGTGTTTGGAGCCAATTCTGTGCGCCGATTCATCGGAACGGGCGTTGTTCTTATCGCACTTTTTTGCGGATATGCGCGATGCGTTCGCGCGCGGACGATAAGGCCGGCGCGGAGCCGTCTCGTTGGCGATCAAGCGGGAGAGAGGACAGTGACGATCGGGCCTACAGCGACCGTCCTGGAATCTTCGAGCGAGGCAGGCCCCATTCAAGAGGCCACACAGGACCTGGCGTCCGACCTTCAGAAGGTCACAGGAAAGCGCCTGCGGATCGTTCATCGGAAGGAAGACGCTGGAGCCGTGACCCTATTGATTGGAGAACGGGCCGAAATTCCTGAAGCCCTGCGCCCCGCGGGCCTGACTGCGGCCGAATCATTTTCGATCTCCGCGCACACAGCAAGATGGAACGGGCGGGCAACGCAGGTGATCGTGCTGGCCGGGGCAGACATGCGCGGCACGATTTATGCGATCTACCAGTTCTCGCAGGAATATCTTGGCGTCGATCCGATGTACTACTGGACGGACAACACGCCGGCGCATCGCTCGTCGATTGCGGTTCCAGCGACGCTCGAGCAGACCTTCCCGCCGCCCGTGTTCAAGTACCGCGGATTTTTTATCAATGACGAAGACCTGCTGACCGGGTGGGCGCCGGGCGAGACGACGGATCACGCGGGGATCTCGCTCGCCGTGTGGAACAAAATCTTCGAAACGATTCTGCGGCTGAAGGGCAACATGGTGGCTCCCGGGACCTGGATTTTTCCGGACGATCCGCAGGTGAAGCTCGCGGCGAAGCGGGGCCTGATCATCGCGCAGCACCACGCGACGCCGCTGGGAGTGAACGTCGCGCGCTGGCCCGAAGACGTTCCTTACAATTACACAACGCATCCGGAAATTCTGGAGCGCGCGTGGCGCGATGCGGTGAATTCGTATCTGCCGAACCAGGAGGTGCTGTGGTCGGTCGGCCTGCGCGGCCTTTCGGACGTGACCTACGCGTCGATGGATCCCAGCGTGCGCGGCAACGATCAAGCTTTAGGCCAGCTGATCACCAAAGCGATCGCGACACAGATTCAAATTGTTCGCGCGGTTCGTCCCCACGCGCAGTTCATCGCCAACCTGTGGCAGGAGGGCGCGCGCCTGATGCGCGAAGGCGATCTGCATATCCCGCCGGAAGTTGCAACCGTGTGGGCGGACGATGGCTACGGCTATCTGCAGGACCATGGCGAAGTGGCCGCTGGACAAGGCGCGTACGACCACGTGGCCATGATGAATGGCCGCGCCGATCAGCTGTCGGAAATGGTTCCTGTCGAGCGCAGCTTTTCCGAGATGGGCCGGTACATCCAAGCGGGCGCGACCGATTATTTTCTGGTGAATACGAGCGACATTCGCCCGGTCACCATGTCCGTGCGGGCGGTCATGGGCGCGGCCTGGAAAGGCGTTCCAGCGGGTCCCGATCCGGCGGACGAATTTTACCGGCAGTGGGCCACGGAGGAATACGGGAAGAGAGCGGCGCCCGCGCTGGTCAATCTGTACAGAGACTATTTCGCCGCGCCCGCGCATTTCGGCGATCCCGTTCACGAATACGGCGACAACTACTATCACACCGAGGCGCGGCTGATGCTGTTGACCTACATGATCAATGGGCCGCTGTACTCACTGCCCAGCCAATCGCCCATGTGGGAGCAGCCGCGCATTTCCCAGTTTCTGTTCACGCCCGGAGTAAGTCAGCTATCGCGAAACGAATGGCTGGAAAAAGCGATCCAGCGGGAGATCCAGCAGTGCGGCGGCGCGCAACCGCGCTGGGACGCGGTGTGGAAGGAGGCTCTTGCCGCCGAGCCGCTGGTGCCGGCGGCGCGCCGGGCGTTCTACAGCGAACAGGTGCTGGCCATGATCGCCATCAACCGGGAAAGCAATCGCATCCTGTTTCTGGTCTCAAAAGCGATCCAGGACGCGGAGAGCGGCGACAAAGCCGGCGCACACCAGGAAATCAACGAGGCGCTGAGCGCCTTCGACAAGATTCAGAGCGCGGAATCCGCGGCGGAATACGGCAAATGGAAGAACTGGTATCGCGGAGACTGGTTGACCGGGATCTACCGCACGCGGCAGACGGTCGAAATATTTTCGAAGTTTCTGGATGATCCGGAAACGCACCTGCCGCCGCCGATCATATGGAACGGATGGGAAGCGTACTACCACATCCTGCATTCCGAAGGCGATCGCACGGCCGACGTGAAGTGAGCATGGCGCCAGCCGATCGCTTTGCGCAGCTTCAGAGCGAACAGAAAGCCGCCACCGACGCCAGCGAGCGCCTGGTTGTTCAGTCGAGTGGACGGGTGTAGACTTTTTTTATGGCGAGGAAAAAGACAACCCGAAAGAAGAAAGCCGCCAAGGCGAAAGCCACTGCGCGAAAGAAGACCTCCCGCCGGAAACGGCCGGTGCGGCAAGGCGGAGAGAGCCGAGGATCTCGCTCGCAGATTCACCAGGGCGTGGGGCTCGAGCGAGGCGGACAGTCCGGCGACATTCAAGGCCTTTCAAACAGAGAAGACGTGGACTCGGAAAGCGTCACGGAACTGGTCGAAGAGGGCCAAGCGTACGAAGCAGGAATTGTGGATGGCGTCGAAAACGCTCCGGATGCTGACAAAAAGCCGATTAAAACCGGGGAAGTTCCCGAGGATGACGTCCAACCCGAATACCGCGACTACCGCGAGCGCGAGAGCTGATTTTTTCCTGGCGATTTGACGACTCCTGTTTCTCTCTAACGATAGATTTTTCCTTACTCCGCACTGCACGCGCGCCCTGCTCCCCGGCGCTGGCGGAGCCAGTCGTATAATGGCGGCGGATGAAGGAAGAGTTCGCCGCCGCGATCAACTGGCTGCTTGGGCCGGAAACAGCAGGCGGGGCGCGACAGGCTGAAATCGTTGAGCTCGGCATCGGCGCACGGCGCGAGCCAACATCGGTAAAAACCTCTGAACGCGCTGCTGGACCCACGCATCTGTGGCCGCGCTGGATTTTCCTTCGCGCCCTGGGCCTGATCTATTTTTCCGCATTTTATTCTTTCTATTTCCAGATCAAAGGGCTGATCGGTCCCGATGGAATCCTGCCGGCGGGCGACTATTTGCGCGCGATAGCCGCCGCGCCGGGCGCCAGGGCTGAGAAATACTGGTTCGCTCCCACGCTGCTGTGGATCAGCTCGAGCGACCACGCGCTGATGCTGATCTGCTGGATCGGCTTGATCGCGTCGGTGCTTCTCGTGTTCAATTTTTGGCCTCGCGGCATGCTGTTCGCTTGCTTTGTATGTTTTCTCTCCTTCATCGCAGCGGCGCAGGACTTCGCCAGCTATCAGTCCGATGGCATGCTGCTCGCCGCCGGTTTCATTTCTCTCTTCTACGCTCCGCCGGGCTTATGGCCCGGGCTTGGCGCGGAGAACGGCCCGTCGCGCGTGAGCACGTTCCTGCTGCAGTGGGAATGGTTCCGAATCTACTTCGAATCGGGCTTGGTCAAGATCCTGAGCGGCGACCAATCGTGGCGGCACCTGACGGCGATGGACGATTACTACCAGAATTGTCCGCTGCCCACATGGATCGGGTACTACGTCCAGCATTTTCCGCACTGGTTTCACGCGGCCACAGTGCTGCTAACCTTCACGGCGGAACTGGGTCTGGTGTGGCTGCTTTTTCTGCCGCGGCGGCTGCGGATCGCGTGCTTCTGCATCCTCACGCCGTTCCAGGTCGGGATCATCCTGACGGCGAACTATGCATTTCTGAACTACATCGTGCTTGCGCTCGGCTTTCTGCTGCTGGACGATCGCGTGATCGAGTGGGTCCTGCAAGAACGCTTGCACGGCCTCGTGGGGCGGGAACGCAAGCGATTCGCGATTCTCTCCACGGCGCAGAATGCCTGGAAGCGTTGGAGGGAATCGCTTTGGGCGTTGCGCATGACCGTGGCGGCAATCTGCCTGGGCCTGGTTTTCTACGTGGCTTCCGCGCAACTCGTGTGGATGCTGGTTCCTGATTTGCCGCTTCCACAAGCGCCGGTGGAGTGGCTCCAACCGTTTCGGATCGCGAACCAATACGGGCTGTTCGCCGTAATGACGCATGCGCGCTACGAAATCGAATTTCAGGGCTCGAATGACGGCAAGACGTGGGTTCCCTATCCGTTCCGCTACAAGCCGCAAGCGCTCAGCCAGGCGCCGGGGATCTACGCGCCGTATCAGCCGCGCTTCGAATGGAATCTGTGGTTCGCGTCGCTAGGCGATTGGCAACAGTATAAATTTGTGGTGTGGACCGAGGAGCGGCTCTTGCAGAATTCACCGGACGTGCTGGAGCTGTTCGCCCACGACCCATTCCCGCGATCGTCGCCGCCCAAGGAGGTTCGCGCGGTCATTTATCAATATTGGTTCACCAGCCTGCAGCAGAAGCGCGAAACAGGAAACTGGTGGCGCCGCGAGCTTCTCGGCAATTATGCGCCGGAACTTATCATGCAGCCGAACGGAACCCCGGCGGCGGTCGAAACGCCGCTGGCCAATCCGCCGCCGCCGTGATTATGTATCGCGGCGGGCGTGCGGCGGGTTGCGCGCCCCAATTCTTTGCCTCGGCGCGCGATTTTCGTTAGCCTGTCTGTGACCACAAAGAAGCCTCCATGAAGCGCAGCCGAAATCCTTCGCGAAGCGCCACGCAACCAGAAGTCACTCCGGCACAGGTGATCGCTCATCTTTCGAGCATTTCCAAGCCGGCAAGCATTCGCGAAATTGCGCATGGGCTGGGGCTGAAACACACGGGCCGGCGGTTTCTGCCGCGCGTGATCCAGCAACTGAAGCGCAAAGGCGAAATCGAAGAACAGGGCAACCGCTACCGCCTGGCGGGCCAGCGCGGGCCGAAGCCGGCAGCGGCCGCTCGCGAAAAGGGGCCGGAGCAAACCGCGCCGCGCGCGAAAGCGCCGCAACGAGCGCGCGATCCCAATCTCATCGAGGGGCGAATCGTGGCACATCGCGAAGGCTACGGCTTTGTCGTGCCCGACGCGCCGATTCCAGGAGTCGACGGCGATCTGTTCATCTCGCGCGACAACATGAACGACGCCATGCACGGAGACCGCGTGCTGGCGCGCATCGTGAATCGCCGGCCGGACGGCCGCGCGGAAGGGCGGATCGTGCAGATCGTCGCGCGCGAGCACCCAACCGTGGTCGGTTTGTTTCGTTACGGCCCCCACGGGAATCACGTTCTCCCCTACGACATCCGCATCCATCACGAAATTTTCATTCCCGCGGGGCAGGAGCTGACTCCCGAGCTGATCGAGAAAGCCGGGACGGGCGTGAAGGGAGCGGCGGCCGCGCGGCTTCGCTTGCCGGAACTCGATGGCGCGGTCGTGAACGTGGAGATCACGCGGTTTCCGAAAGGCGGGCTGGCGCCGGCCGGGCGCGTCCTGGAAATTCTGGGACGGCCAGGCGAGATCGGCGTCGACACGGAAATCATCATTCGCAAGCATCATCTGCCGCACGAATTCTCGGAAGAGACAGTGGCGGAGGCGCGCGCCACCGCGCAGCAGGTAACCGCGCACGATTTGCGCGAGCGGCGCGATTTCCGGCGCCTGGCGATCGTGACCATCGACGGGGAAACGGCGCGGGACTTCGACGACGCGGTATATGTGAACCGTCGCGGGGACGGCGGCTACGAGCTGCAGGTGCACATCGCGGACGTGGCGCATTACGTGCGCGCGGGGTCGGCGCTCGACCGCGAAGCGCGCGTGCGCGGCACTTCCGTTTACTTTCCCAATCGCGCGGTGCCCATGCTGCCCGAGGAATTGTCCAACGGGATCTGCTCGCTGAATCCGCAGGTCGACCGGCTGGTGATGAGCGTGCTGATGGAAATGGACGCGTCCGGAAAAATGATTTCTGCGGACTTCACGCCGGGCGTGATTCGTTCGGCGGAGCGCATGACCTACACGAACGTGCACAAGGTGCTGGAAGGCGATGCGGAAATGACGGCGCGCTACGCTCATCTGGTGGATTCGTTCCGGCTGATGAAGGAGCTTGCTCTGCTGCTCAACCGGCGGCGCAACGAGCGCGGATCGATCGATTTCGATTTGCCCGAGCCGGTGATCGAGTTCGACGAAGCGGGCCGCATGATGAGCATCGGGCGCAGCGTGCGCAACATCGCGCACCGCATCATCGAGGAATTCATGCTCGCGGCCAACGAAGCGGTGGCGCAGTATCTGGAACGCCGTGGCATCGCCTCTCTGCACCGCATTCACGAAAAACCCGATCCCAGAAAAGTGATCGAATTTGAAGAGCTGGCTCACGCCTTCGGGTATTCCCTGGGAGTCGAGGATCTGAGCGAGCGTCGCATCGCGGTTCGGCACGGGCGCGTTCAGCCTCCCGCGCGCGACACGCGAATCGGCCGGGGCGCGCAAGGGCGCATGCGGCAGATGACCGTAACCTTTCCCGCGTCGGAGGAGATCGACATCCGCCCGCAGCATTATCAGCGCTTGACGGAAAAGATCGCCGGCAAGCCGGAAGAGCGCATCCTCTCGTACCTGATGCTGCGCTCGCTGAAGCAGGCGCGCTACGCTGCCGACCCGCTGGGCCATTTCGCGCTGGCCGCCGAGGAGTACACGCATTTCACGTCGCCGATCCGGCGGTATCCCGACCTGATCGTGCACCGCACGCTGAAGTGGGCGCTTGAAAATCCCAGCGCGAAGCCGCACGCGGCGCCGCCGGCGGCGCACTCGCACGGGCGCGCTTCGAGCAAGGAGGAACCAAAGGCCACGCTGGGACCCTACCGGCGCGTCGAGCTCGAGGAAATTGCCGCGGAAACATCCGAGTCCGAGCGCGCCGCCGAGGCCGCGGAACGCGAGCTGATGGACTGGAAAACGGCGCAGTTCATGGAAAGCCGGCTGGGCGAGGAATACGATGCGCTGATCATTTCCGTGCAGAAATTCGGGTTTTTCGTCGAGTTGGTGGAGCTGTTCGTGGAAGGGCTGGTGAGCATCGACCGGCTGGAGGAATCGACGGGCCAGCGCTGCATCTACCGCGAGCGCGACCACACGATTGTGACGGAACCATACCGGGCAGCGCGCGCCGCCGCGCCCGGGCGGACGTTTTCACTGGGCGACCGGGTGCGCGTGCGCGCGGAGCGCATCGATCCCTTGCGGCATCGCGTCGAGTTTGCGCTGGCGTGATCAGCGAGACGCGGCCGATCGCCGGGGCAATCCCTGCGAGTCTCTGTTGGCGAGGTAAAACTCTAGTACCATTGACGCGCGAAGCACGGGTCAACAGACTGCGCTTATGGGGCAATATGCCGCCCTGACGGGGAAACGTGTGGAAGCGCATTATCGCGCGAGCGATCTGCACCTTTCGGTTTGCGGCATATTGACGGCGGAGACGGCCGAAGCGATTTTTATCCAAGAGCGCTTCACGCGGAACGGGCGCGAGAAAACGATCCGAGTGGAAATCCCGCACGCCTTTGTGATCCGGGTTCAAGAGTGCCCCGCAGCCCCTGAACCGGTTCGCCCTCAACCCATTCCTGCGGGAACACGGCTCTAAGCCGCGCAGTTTCGCGGCGCTTTTCCTTAAACTGCTGTTCGTCTTTTCCTGTTTGCCTGCTGATTGTCTCTGCCAACTCTGGGACGAAATCCGGCCGTTTCTATCGCGCCCGTCCTGTAAGATAGTTTTTTCTCTCTGGAGGGCGCATATGAAACCCACGGTGGGGCTGATCGGGCTGGGACTCATGGGCAAGCCGATGGGCGGCAATCTGCTGAAAGCAGGATTTCCGCTCGTCGTTTGGAACCGTACGAAGGAGCGGGCGGACGATCTCGTTCGCAACGGAGCCAAATGGTCGGCAAGCCCGCGCGAAGCTGCGGCGCAATCGGACGTCCTGATCACCATCGTTAGCGACCCGCCCGCCGTCGAGCAAGTGCTGTGGGGCAAAGACGGGGCGCTGGACGGTTTGCGCCGCGGAAGCATTTACATCGATTCGAGCACCGTTTCGCCGGACTTGGCGCGTCGCGCGGCGAAGGCTTGCGCGGAACGCGGCGTCGATTATCTCGACGCGCCTGTGACGGGCGGAACGTGGGGAGCGGAAAAGGGCGAGCTGGTGTTCATGATCGGCGGGAGAGCGGAGACGCTCGAACGCGCCAAGCCCGTCTTCGAAGCGGTGGGCAAACGGTTTTTCCTGCTGGGGCCGAATGGAGCGGGGCAAACCGTAAAGCTCGCAATGAATCTGTTGCTCGCGCTGCAAGTCGAAGCGTTGGCCGAGTCTCTTGCCCTGGTAACCAAAGCCGGAATTCCGGGCGAGCGCCTGATCGAGGTGATGCAATCCAGCATGGCGCGCGCCGCCGTGCTCGACGTGAAGGCGCCGCAAATGCTGAAGAACGATTATCCGCCGAGTTTTCCGCTGCGTTTGATGCACAAGGACGTGCGGCTGGCGGTCGAGCTGGCCCAGCAGGAGGGCGTGCGCCTTCCGGCGGGCGAGGCGGCATACGCCACGTACAGCGCGGTCAAAGACGCCGCGAAGGAAGACCTGGACTACGCCGCTGTCGCGCGGTTTTGGAAATGACGGCCCGAGGGGTCCTGGCGCGGCCCAGCGTTTGGGCTCTGGCTCGCGTGGTTATGGTCAGCGCATTCTTCGCCCATACCGCCATCGCAGCTGAACGTCATCTCGTGCTGCACGACTATCCGCACGATTCTTCCGCATTCACGCAAGGGCTCATCTACGTAAATGGTTACCTCTACGAGAGCACCGGCCTCTACGGGCAATCCACACTGCGGAAAGAAGATTTGGAAACCGGGCAGGTGCTGCAGGAAGTGAGTTTGCCGACGCAGTATTTTGGCGAGGGCCTCACGAACTGGGGAAAAACTCTGGTTCAGCTCACGTGGAAGGCGCACCTCGGTTTCGTGTACGACCGAAGGACATTTCAGCTGCTGCGCACATTCCATTATCCGTGGGAAGGATGGGGGCTCACGCAGGACGGCAAGAACCTGATCTTGAGCGACGGAACGCCGACGCTCCACTTTCTCAATCCCACGACGTTTGAACAGGTCCGGGCCCTTCGGGTGACGGACCGCGGCGTCCCGGTAAACGAACTGAATGAACTGGAATACATTCGCGGCGAGATCTATGCGAATGTATGGATGACCAACAAGATTGTGCGCATCTCGCCACGAACAGGAAAGGTTTTAGGGACGATTGATCTGAGCGGTATTCTATCGCCGATTTTTCGGCGCGGGCCGGACGCGGTGCTCAATGGCATCGCCTACGACGCAGCACGCAACCGGCTGTTTGTGACCGGAAAGCTGTGGCCCAGACTTTTCCAAATCCAGGTTGTTTCGACCCGGTAGTCAGGCCGAAGCGGTCTGCAAATCAAGCATCCCCGTAGAAGAACGCCTTGATGCGCCGCCTGGCTAGCCGGCGGCGGTGCTTACCTTTGCGCCGGATGGAAAATACGCCAAGGGCAAGTCGCGCGACGTGCGTAGGCCCGCCGGCGCCGCTACAATGGCGGGAATCGTGTTCACCGCGATGGCGGCCGTAGCCAGGTCCCCATGCGTGCCGCCCGGAATCACCAGCGACAAGTTCGGCTGGCCCTTGAGCTCGATGGTGTCGGCCGGCTGTTTGGCGCCGACGTACATCTGCAGCTCGAGATATATTTTTTCTTCGCCCTCGGACGTGCCGCGCGCGATCTGGTGAACGCCCGCGACCTGGCCGGGAGCAACCTCCAGAAACTCGGTCTTGATCGTCTCTTGAGCGATCACCGGATCGATCGTTTCCGTGATGTCGTCGATCTCGAATCCCAAGCCGTCGGCCACCATGGCCACCGATTCCGGCAGGCCGTGATGCTTGATCACTCCCGCATCGACTTGGGCGCGGAATTCCTCGGGGGTCATTCCGGCGCCGATCTTTTTCTGCAGCGGCAGGCGGCGCTTGGACGCATCGACAATGCGAACGGCGCGCGCGGAATCCACGCGCTGGCAGACCGCGCTTAGCGTCAGCACCAGCTTGTCGAGCACAAATCCCGGATTCACGCCCGTGCCGACCAGCGCGACGCCTTCGTCCTTTGCGGCGGCGTCAAGCTTAGCGGCGAGCACAGGGCTCTTGCGGAAGGGATAGGCCAGTTCTTCGCAGGTCGAGACGATACAACAACCGGCCGCCAGGCATTCGAGCAACTGATCCATGACGTTGGCGAGATAGGAAGAAGTGGTGTGCACGACCACATCCACCGGCTTCTGCAGGATCGCCTCCGCGTCCGCAACCACGCCGATTCCCCACGGCGCGTCGGAGGCGCCGATGATTTCGCCCAAATCGCGTCCGGCCTTCGCGGGATCCTTGTCGATCGCGCCGACAATCTCCAGATCCGATTTCTGCCGCATCAGGCGGACGATGGATGCGCCGATCGGCCCCACGCCAAACTGCACTACGCGTATCTTTTTCACCGTGTCTTCCTTAACTCAGAATTTTTGACTGAATTGCCTCAACTAAAACTAAAGCGGAACGGCATAGACTGCAACCGGAATTCGCTGGGGGCTGGCAGCCGATTGGTTCGCGGGAAAAAGAATCGCTTTTCTTTCACCGGGCCGCGCATTCACGTCTTGCGGGCCAAGAGTTGTTTGCTTTGCGAGGCCGGCACCGGAGCTAGATTCGGCTGAGGGCAGTGGCTTCGTCCTCGGCAACGTCCAGCACGGTATCGAGCCGTACCATTTTCAGGAGCATGAGGACGCGCTTGTTGGGCGCAAAGAGCGTGCACTTGCCGCCGGCGCGTTTCATCATGGTGAACGAGCGCACCAGCGCGCCAATTCCCGAGCTGTCCAGGTCGGTTACGCCGGACATGTTCAGCGCGACGTGCGTCGAACCCGCGTCGGCCAGCTGCTGAATCTGATTGCGGAAGACCTCTTCGGCCTCACCCAGCTTCAGAGCGCCATTCAGGTCGAGGATCGTCGCCCGGCCCGCCTTCCGGATACCGATGTTCACATCCACCTCGCGCAAGAGCCCTAGGTCGAAATCAGCGCCTTCCGAAGCTAGCCGAATTAGGCGCTGCAATCAAGGGGCTGCCCTCTCGAATGTCGGTAGCACATGATATGTCCGGTTGAGATAGCAAGTGAAATGTCCGCTTTTCGGCCTGCGGGGATAGGAGACCATGCCTGGCATGGACTCCTACACACAAGCCGCCATGGAGCGGGC
>Ga0075272_1000001_pt1 | contig 140982 bp, 118 predicted proteins | sample SF_Rice_5C_0N_40_FD_69776 | JGI IMG/M metagenome (GOLD analysis project Ga0075272, IMG submission 69776) | Rice paddy soil microbial communities from Twitchell Island, California, USA - SF_Rice_5C_0N_404 | ecosystem: Environmental > Terrestrial > Soil > Paddy field/soil | place: USA: Twitchell... | reverse complement strand
GCCCGCTCCATGGCGGCTTGTGTGTAGGAGTCCATGCCAGGCATGGTCTCCTATCCCCGCAGGCCGAAAAGCGGACATTTCACTCGCTATCTCAACCGGACATATCATGTGCTACCGACAGCCGCACGATTTACGCCTTGACGTCCGCGCCGCCGAAACCGTATAGTGGGCGTTCCGTCTTTTGCTGCAGGAAAGGCTGAAGGAGTTCAGGTCCGCGCGATGCGTTCGTATTATTACAATTTCGCCTTTACTTACCGCTTCTCCTTTGCGGGGGAGCGGGCGGGCGAGACTCGCGCGGCACGCAGCATGACCTAAGAAGCCGCACAAAGTTTCGAGATACCGGCCGCGACTCCCAACAGGGTTCGCGGCCTTTTTTGTTTTTGGCGCGCAGTTCGAACGGGAGGGCTACACAACATGAAAATCGACGATTGGCGCAGAAAAATCGACGCGATCGATACCGCGATGCTCCATCTGCTGAACCTGCGGACGGAGCTCGCTCTCGAGGTAGGAAAGCTGAAAGGGCAGGCGGGGCTCGTTCTGCGCGTGCCCGAACGCGAGCGCGAGATCTTGAACCGCATGAAAGGCCTCAATCCCGGGCCGCTCGACGCCACGGCGATCGAACGCATTTACCAGGTCATTCTGGACGAGTCCATTCGCACGCAGGTGGCGGGCGGCTGCGGTCCGGCCGCCCCCGACAAACGGGAAGCGCGGGCCGCCCGCAACAAATCCCGAAAACTCGTGGCCCTATGAACGTGCCTGCCAACGCGCGCGTCGCCTTTCAGGGCGAGCGGGGAGCCTTCAGCGAAGAGGCGGCGGTTCAGCTTCTCGGCGAAGGCATCACCCTCGTCCCGCGCGGCAGCTTTGATGCGATGTTCAATGCGATCAAGGAAGGAGCGGCCGATTACATTCTCGCGCCTATCGAGAACAGCCTGGCGGGCTCCGTGCACCGCTCCTTCGATCTGCTGGTTGAAAGCCAGTTGACCATCGTCGCCGAGGTCATCATCCCCATAGTCCATCACCTGATCGGCCTGCCCGGCGCCACCTTCGACCGCATTACCGCCGTGCAATCCCATCCAGTCGCTCTCGCCCAGTGCGAGCGCTTCTTCACCCGGCACCCGGAATTGAAGCGCATCGCGGCGGAGGACACCGCAGGCAGCGTTCGTGACGTCATGCGCGCCGGCGACAAAACCCGCGCGGCAATCGCCGGCCGCCGCGCCGCCGAGGTTTATGGCGCGGCAATCCTCCACGAGCACCTCGAGGATGATCCCGAGAATTACACGCGATTCCTGCTGCTCGCGCCGCAAAACGCGCGCGCGCGGAACGCGGACAAACTCTCGCTTGTCTTCCAGCTGGATCATCGTCCGGGCGCGCTCTATCACGCGCTCGCACCGTTTGCGAGTCGTGGAATCAATCTGATGAAGATCGAGAGCCGCCCGGTGCACGGCTCGCCCTGGCAATACCGCTTTTATCTCGATTTGCAGGTGCCGGAAGGCGAGGCGGGCGCGCAGGCGGCGCTGACTGAGTTGGGGAAGATCGTCGTCGGTTTGCGGATTTTGGGTTCATATCCCTCCGCGCGCGTGGCGGAGGTTTCCAGACTAGGGGAGCGCAAATGATCGTCAACATGTTCGGCAATGCTACGGAAGAGCAGGTCAATCATGTGGTGCAGCGCATCAAGGAGTGCGGCTTTCAGGCGCACTTGATTCGCGGCGAGGAGCGCATCGTGATCGGAGTGGTGGGCAACAGCAACAAGCATCGCAGCGAGCTGGAAGCCTTGCGGGCGGCGGCGGGCGTGGAAGAACTGGTGCCGATTTCGCATCCGTTCAAGCTGGCCTCGCGGACGTGCCGTCCCGAAGGATCGATCGTCGAGTTGGGAAAAGGAGTGGCCATTGGCGGGACGGAAGTGATCGTCTCGGCGGGTCCTTGCGCCGTCGAATCCGAGGCGCAGATTAATGAAGTCGCGAAGCGCGTCGCCCGCGCGGGCGCGAAAATGCTGCGCGGCGGCGCCTTCAAGCCGCGCACCTCACCCTACAGCTTTCAAGGACTCGGCGAAGAAGGCCTGAAGCTGCTGCGCGCGGCCGGCGACGCCCACAATCTGGTGGTGGTCAGCGAAGTGATGGATCCCTCGCAAGTGGAACAGATGCTGCCCTACGTTGACGTTCTGCAGGTTGGCGCGCGCAACATGCAGAATTACCACCTCCTCCGCGCCCTCGGCGAGATCGAAAAGCCCGTGCTGCTCAAGCGCGGAATGTCCGCCACCATCGAAGAGTTGCTGCTCAGCGCCGAATACATCATGTCCGGCGGAAATTACAAAGTGATTCTGTGCGAGCGCGGTATCCGCACCTTCGAGACCTACACGCGCAACACCCTCGACATCGCCGCGATTCCCGTCATCAAACAGCTCTCGCATCTGCCCATCATCGCCGATCCCTCGCACGGGACCGGCCGGCGCGACAAAGTGTCGGCCATGGCCCGCGCGGCGGTAGCGGCGGGCGCCGATGGTTTGATCATCGAAGTACATCCCGATCCGGAGCGCGCGCTTTCCGACGGCGCGCAGTCGCTCTATCCGGATCAATTCGCGCAGCTCATGGCCGAGATTCGCATCATCGCCCCGGCCGTGGGCCGCCGTGTGGCCTGACCGCGCTCGCTCGACGGCAAGTGGTGTGTGCGCAGAGCCTTGCGCAACCTGTGTAGCCCGCTGAAAATGCTTGTCTTGTGGGCCTGCCAGCCACTATAGTTACGCGTTCGAGTAAGCGTTTACAGGAAACGCGCGCTGCGCGCATCCCGGCGCTCGCCTCTGCTGTGACCGGCGAGTCGGCAGAAGCTTCAGGAGATCGCTAATATGTTCTCCCCCTGGCGAAGAGACTTCCTGAAAAAAACAGCGCTGGCAGGCGTGGCGTGGTCCGCCGACCTCGCTTTCGGCCGATTCCTCGGGGCGCAAAGTGCGCCGTCGAACCCGCAAGCCGCGACGCGCGTCTACGTCGACTCGCGCCGCACCATTGGCGCACTCGACCCGAATGTCTTCGGCTCTTTTCTCGAGCACCTGGGCCGCGCAATCTACGGCGGCATCTACGACCCGGGATCGAAGTTGTCGGACGCGGCCGGTTTTCGCATCGACGTGATGGACCAAATCCGCAAGCTTGGCGTGCCCATCATTCGCTATCCGGGAGGGAATTTCGTTTCCGGCTACAACTGGCTCGACGGCATCGGTCCGAAAAAAGATCGGCCGGTCGTCCTCGACAAGGCTTGGAACTCCCTCGAGACGAATCAATTTGGGACCGACGATTTCATGGCCTGGTGCCAGGCCGCTGGAACCAAGCCGCTGATGGGACTCAATCTGGGCACCGGAACGCCAGAACAGGCCGCCGCGCTCGTCGAATATTGCAATGTCGAAAAGGGAACGAAGTGGAGTGACCTGCGCCGGAAATACGGCCATCTCCAGCCTTATCACGTCGAGCACTGGTGCTTGGGCAACGAGATGGATGGTCCCTGGCAAATCGGCCACATGTCTGCCACCGATTACGGCTACAAGGCCGCCGACGCGGCGCGCCAGATGCGCGACGTCGATCCCTCGATCAAGCTGGTGGCGTGTGGTTCCAGCGGTCCCTTCATGCCGACGTATCTCGAGTGGGACCGCGAAGTCCTCGAACAGTGCTACGACTACGTCGATGGCCTTTCTTTGCACCGCTATTTCGGCAACAACGAGCAGCAAACCGGAGGCAAGAGTTCCAATTACCTGGCTCTGAATCTGACCATGGATCGCCAGATCGAGCAGACACTCGCGGTCTGCGACATGGTGCAGGGGGAGCATCGCTCGCCTAAGCGGCTCTGGCTCTCCTTCGACGAATGGAACGTCTGGTACCGCGAAACCGGCGGCGATGGACATCGGCAAATTGCCCCGCATCTGTTGGAAGAGGTTTACAATCTGGAGGACGCCTTGCTGGTCGGCGGCCTGGTTAATTCCTTGCTCCGCCACGCAGACCGCGTCAAGATCGCTTGTCTGGCGCAGTTGGTCAACGTGATCGCTCCCATCATGACCAACGAGACTGGGCTTTACCTCCAGACGATTTATTACCCCTATAGCTGGGGTTTGCATTACGCTCGGGGCTCGGTGCTCAATGTTCTGACCGAGTCGCCCACATACGATGTCCCCGGAATCGGACAGGTTCCCTATCTGGATGTGGTCGCCACGCGCACCGGCGAAGGCGTCGTCTCGCTGTTTGTGCTGAACCGCGATCTGTCGCGCGCGCACCAAGTTGAAGTCGCCTGGGAGACTCAGGCGCCCGGGCAGGTCCTGGTCTCGCAGGTCCTCACCGGCAACGACTTGAAAGCGTCCAACAGCTTTGCTTCGCCGCGCAACGTCGTGCCGCAGGATCTGGAAAAACCGTCGGTCTCGAACGGACGGACAACTTTCGAGGTTCCGGCACGCTCGTATTCAGTGGTGCAGTGGGGCGCATAGGTCTCATCAAAGGAGCGCAGAATGGACTGGTCGAATGCAGGATGGAAATTCGCACTGATTGTGGCCGTCAGCATGCTGCCGTTTCATGTGGAGGCAAAAACCCAAGTGACTAAACAGCCTTTCGGCAAAACCACCGATGGAACTCCGGTCGAAATCTACACGCTCAAGGACGCCACGGCCGAAGTGCGCATCATGACCTACGGCGGCATCGTCCAGACCGTCAAAATCCCCGACCGCAAGGGAAAAATGGCCGACGTCGTCCTCGGCTTCGATTCACTCGAAGGCTACGAGAAGAATCCCGGCCCCTATTTTGGCGCGCTCATCGGGCGCTACGCTAACCGCATCGGCAATGGCGAGTTCAAGCTCGATGGGCACACCTATACTCTGCCTAAAAACGATCATGGGAACACGCTGCACGGTGGCACGCGCGGTTTCGATAAGGTCGTGTGGAAAGCGAAGGAAATCCCCGGCGGCATCGAGCTGACCCATGTCAGCCCTAACGGCGATCAGGGATTTCCGGGCACGCTCACCGCGGTCGTTAAGTACACCCTCGTCGGACACGCTTTGCACATCGATTATTCCGCCACCACCGACAAGGACACCGTCGTCAACCTGACCAATCATTCTTACTGGAATCTTTCGGGGCAGGGAAACGGCACGATCCTTCACGACGAGCTGAAGATCAACGCGAATGATTTCACTCCCATCAATGCCAAACTGATTCCCACCGGCGTTCTCGAGCCCGTCGCCGGCACGCCCTTTGATTTTCGCAAATTGACCGTGATCGGCTCGCGCATCAACGGCAATAACCAGCAGTTGCACTACGCCGGGGGCTATGACTTCAATTGGGTTCTGGACAAGCCCGCGGGCGCGTTTGGCGAGGCCGCCGAGTTGTACGATCCCACCTCGGGACGCGTTCTCACCGTATGGACCACGCAGCCGGGAATCCAGTTCTATACCGGCAACTTCCTGGACGGCACCATCAAGGGGAAGGACGGCAAGGTCTATGTCCATCGCGGAGCGCTCGCCCTCGAGACGCAGCACTATCCGGACTCTCCCAATCAGCCCAAGTTCCCGAGCGCGGAACTGAAGCCTGGCCAGCACTATCACCAGGTGACTGAATTCCGCTTCTCCGCTCGTTAACCCTTCTTTCGCTGCGGCATGTGTTTTCCACCTCTTGTCCGCGAGCGCGTGGGCTATACCCACGCGCTCGCCCGGTTGGTGTCTCCTGAGACTGAGAAGGGCCGGGTTGACGCCAAATGTAGCCCCTCTCCGGTGCAAAGAACGTGACCTGCACCGCAACATTTTTCGCGCAGGCGTGTTTCACTGAGCAGAAGCCCCGGTAGGATCAAACGCAAGCCGGAGCGCAAAGGAAAGGAACACGCCCATGACCACGAAAGGGATTTTGCTTTGCGGTGCCGCACTGTTCGTTCTGAGCGCGCCGGGCGCCTTCGCGCAGTCGAGCCATACCGCCCCGGTCCACAAGCCGGCCACGATCCAGCAGAGAAAAGAGAATCAGCAGGATCGGATCGCTCAAGGCGTGCGCAGCGGCCAGCTCACGCCCCGAGAAAGGGCGCGGCTGGAACGTCAGCAGCGCAGCATCAATCGTCAAGGGCGCCGGATGCGCCGGGAGAATGACGGCCGGCTGACGCGGTCTGATCGCAGGACTATCCATCGCCGCCAGAACCGCGCGTCCCGCCATATTTATCGGGCCAAGCATAACGCCCGCCACGCGCGCGGCTAGCGTTAACGTGCGCGCTTTCTGATTTGCGGGAAGAGCGGGTCTTCGGCGGAATCATCGCGAGACCCCCCGGCGAGAGCGTACTCGCCGCGTCAGCCGCCACGCTACTTGTGGGCGCCGCGCGACGCGCCGCTGGCCGGGCTCGCTTCCGCCATCGTTGCCGCGGACGCCTCGCTCGGCAATGGCTGCAGGTTGTATTTCTCGAGCAGCGCATTCACCGACGGCAAAGACTCGCTCTGCACCTTCTTCCACGCCGCCAGATCCGCGTCGAGCGACCTGCAGGAATCGTTGATCGCCTCTTGCGCCGAGTCTGACGGAGCGGCGTCTCCCACCTCGATCATGTACAGGATGCGCGCCAGGTCGCGATTCACGGGCCCGACTCCGGGCGCGCTAAAAGTACCCTGCTGCACGGCCGCAATCTTCGCGTCCAGGGCTTCGAGAGCGTCCGACGCTTCTTTGCCGGCTGCGGCTGCGCCCGCTTTAGGCGCCGAATGTCCCGCCGCGCCGCTTCCCGGCGTTTGCGTCTCCGACGCCAGTTTGCCGAGGCTCTTCTGCCGTTCGGCGAGAGCGTCGCGCAGAGCCGAGGCCGCGTTGTACGTGTCGTAGCTCGTCTTCAGCGCCGCCGTGATCCGCTGGGCTGCGCCGAGTTGCTGCTCCAGATCGGCCTGCGAAACGTGCACGCGAGGATCGAGCGTGATCGTCAGCGGCTGTTTCATCAACACGCCGTTGCCGATGAACGTGACCTCGTACTGCCCCGGCGTTACCAGCGGGCCCAGCGCCTGCTTGCGCGGCGTATCGCCGGGAATCGCGTGGTCCGAAAGTGTGTATTCGACGTAGTCCAGAATGTTTCCGTAGTAGCTGTAATTCAGCGCGGGCGGCGGCGCATAGCGCAGGTCCCACACGAAGCGATTCAGTCCCGCGTGTTTCGTGAGCTTCGCCATCGGCCCGAACCAGTAATCGGGAACGTTCTTCGGCGTGTTATCGGACGCCGCCGCGACGCTGGTGAATCGCCGCACCAGATTTCCCCTCGCGTCGTGAATCTCGATCGTCAGTTCGCCCTTCGGCGCCGATTTCAGATAGTAGTAGAACATCGCCCCGTCCGGAGGATTCTGCGCCGCGGGCACTTCCGGAGGCAGCGGCGTTTCTTGATCGTTGTCCCAGCGCACGCGCACGGTGTTCGCCGGGCGCAGCAGGTACGCTTGTGATTCGGCGATCTGCTCGCTGGCCTGCCGCAATGGCATAACGTCATCCAGCACCCACAGCGCGCGCCCGTATGTGGCGGCGACCAGATCGTCGCCATGCACCGCCAGGTCGCGCACATCGCTTGCCGGCAGATTCAGCTGCAGCGACTGCCAGTGATCGCCGTCGTCAAACGAAACGTACGCGCCGTTCTCCGTTCCCGCGTACAGCAACCCTTCCCGCACGGGATCTTCCCGAACCACGCGCGCCGCCCAGCCCGGCTGCAATCCGTTCGTAATCTCCTGCCAGCTTTTTCCGCCGTCGCGCGTGCGGTAGATGTAGGGCTTCGAATCGCCCCGCTTGCCCAGCACGGCATACGCGGTGTCGGCGTCGTAGTGCGACGCCTCCAGCCCTTCCACCGATATTTCTGCCGGAAAGTTGATGGGCGTCACATTTTGCCACGTCCGCCCGTTGTCCGTCGTGCGCTGCACCAGCCCGTTGCTCGTTCCCGCCCACAGCGCTCCCTCGCGAATCGGTGACGCAGCCAGCGCGGTGATCGCGTTCGGAGGCCGGAAAACGGGGCGTGCATTCGTCGTCTTGTTGCCCTGCGGTGCCGCGCCCGAGCGGTCCGTCAGATCGGGGCTGATCGGCTGCCAGCTCTGACCGCCGTTCAGCGTGCGCATCACGTACTGCATGCCCAGATACAGTTCATGCGGATTCTCCGGCGAGAAAACCAGCGGCGGCATCTGCGACGCCCGGTATTTCGACGTGCGCACGAAAACGTGCGTGATTTGCCCCGTACTCTTGTCGAAACGCACGACGCTGCCGTACCAGCCTCCGGAATAGACGATGTTCGGATGCAGCGGATCGGGCGCGATGTAGCAGAACTCGAATCCCCCGATCGAAAACCAGTCCCGATAGCTGATCTCCCCGTAATCGCTGCGGTTCGGAACGGCGGCTGTGCCGCTGTCCTGCTGCGCCGCGTAGGCCACGAACGGAAACTGGTCGTCGGTGATCACGTGATAGAACTGCCCGGTCGGCTGGTTGTACCAGGAACTCCACGTCTTCCCGCCGTCGACGCTGATCGTCGCGCCTTGATCCACGCCCAGAATCATGCGCTGCGAATCGGTTGGATCGATCCACATCACGTGATAATCGTCCCCGCCCGGCGCTCCCTTGAACGCTTCGAACGTTTTCCCGCCATCGCTCGAACGATACGTGCTCGTTTGCATCACGTACACGATGTCCGGATTGCTTGGATCGACGTACACGTGGCATATGTAGACGTTCCCCGTTATGCGCGGGTCCTGCGTGCTCTGCTCCCAGGTCTTGCCGCCGTCGTCCGAGCGGAACAGCCCCATGCTCGAGATCAGGAACATTCGCCGCCCGTGGTCTCCGGGCGCCACCGCCAGCCCGATGCGCCCGAGCGGCGTCGGCAGGCCCGCCTCGCTGGCCTTCGTCCACGTCGAGCCTTCATCCGTCGATTTATAGATCCAGGCGTCCTGCTTGTTCTCTTCGCTCGCATTGACCGGCGCCCGGAACGCCCGCGGATGCCACATCCCCGCGTACAGCACGCGCGGATTCTCCGGATCGGCCACCATATCCGAGATTCCCGCGAGATCGTCGTTCTCTTCAAAAAGCGTGCGCTTCCAGGTTTTTCCGCCATCCGTGCTCTTATAGACTCCGCGCGTCTTGTTTGGCCCGGCTACCCCGAGAATCGGGTCTCCCAGGACTCCGACCACGACGATGTTCGGATTGCGCGGGTCCACAATCACAGAGCTGATGTATCTCGTGTCCTCCAGGCCGATGTGCGTCCAGGTTGCGCCCGCGTCCGTCGACTTGTAGACGCCGTCTCCCGGCGTTTGCTCGCCGGTCCCCACATAAATGATGTCGGGATTCGACCGCGCCACCGCCAGCGCTCCAATCGACGCGACATGTTCCGCGTCAAAAATCGGTTTCCAAACGCGCCCGCCATCCGTCGTTTTCCACACTCCTCCCCCCGGCAGGCCAATGTAGAAAACGGCGGGGTTCCCCGGAATTCCAGCGACCGCGGAGACGCGCCCCGCCCGATACGGCCCGATCAGCCTCCAGCGCATCGCCGAGTAGAGGCTCGGACCGACCGCCGGCACCGAAGCGGGATTCTGTTGCGCGCGCGCGGGAATCAGCGCCATAGCCGCCAGCGCGGCAAGCAGCGCCAGTGCGGCTGCAGGTAGCGCCCGCCGGAAACTCGAACCGCCGCGGCCCTTCCGCTTTGCGGCCTTATGCGACTGGAAAGCCCTAAGAGTGCGAATCATCGTTCCTCCCAAAAACACAGAAGTTTATCACTCCGCCCGCGATCTGAGGCAAGATGGACAAAAGCACCGCGGGACCTTGAGGTTTCTTTTTCTGCCCTTTCCGTGTATGCCGGGATCGGTCCGCGGGTTGCTATATGGCATAATTTAAGGGCTTTGCAGGGTAACTCCGGTTCAGCCCTGCAGGGTCACAAATTAAGTGACACCGAAGAAAAAAATCCGCAAGAAACTGCTCGCCGCCCATCGCAAGTGGCGCGAGGCGCGCATGATCGCCAAGGGGCTCGTCTCCACGCGTCATCCTCTGCTGGTGCACATCATTCCGACGCGCCGCTGTAATCTGGCCTGCACCTATTGCAATGAATTCGACGACTTCTCCAAGCCGGTGCCCACCGACGAAATGTTCCGGCGGATCGACCGCCTCGGCCACATGGGCACCGCCGTCGTCACCATCAGCGGTGGCGAACCTCTGCTCCATCCCGACCTGGACGACATCATTCGCCGCATCCGCAAGAACGGGATCATTGCCGGGCTGATCACCAACGGCTATCTGCTCGTTGCCGACCGCATCGAGCGCCTCAACCGCGCCGGCCTCGAATACCTGCAGATCAGCATCGACAATGCCATTCCCGATGATGTTTCGAAGAAAAGCCTGAAGGTACTCGACCAGAAGCTGCAATTGCTGGCCCAGCACGCCGAATTTCACGTCAACATCAATTCCGTGCTGGGCAGCGGCATCCGCAATCCCGAAGACGCTCTCAACGTCGCGCATCGCGCCGTCGAGTTGGGCTTTACTTCCACCGTGGGACTGATCCACGACGGCAACGGCCAGATCCAGCCGCTCGGCCCCCGCGAACGCGAGATCTTCGAAGAAATTATGGCGCTGGGGAAGCGCTCCTTCTCCCGCGTGAACCGCTTCCAGCACAATATCGCCGCTGGACGCGAGAACGACTGGCGTTGCCGCGCTGGCTCGCGCTACCTCTACATTTGCGAGGATGGGTTGGTCCACTACTGCTCCCAGCAGCGCGGCTTTCCCGGCATTCCGCTCGAGCAGTACACCCTCGAGCATCGCCGCCGCGAGTTCCTCACAAAGAAGGGCTGCGCGCCCGGATGCACAGTATCCTGCGTCCACCAGATCTCCGTCGTGGATTCCTGGCGCGCCGCACAAACCCTCCATCCCTCCCAGCAGCCCGCCGCCCAGCCAGCTTCGTCCCTTATTCAACTCAGCAATTCGAGCGATCCCGAATAGCCGCTGGCGCGGTTCTCGACCTCATTTCAACCCGCTAATGTCGGGCCGAACCGCTACAGCGACCTCGGGTGAACCCTGTACGCGGAGACTACATCGGTTACCTTTTCACCCGGCTCTCAGCGAGCCTGCCTCGTCCTCACATCCCGTAGTCCGTTAAGTACATTAGATCCATGTTCTTAGGAGAACTGTTGAGTGGCATCCAGTGTGCCCTTCCCATGCCCGGAATCGACGCCGCAAACCGCTCATAGCGATGGAATCCATAGAGGCCAACGTGAACAAGGACGTTTCTTCGAATAAAACACGGTCGACGTCAACCCGGCGCAAAGCACCGCCGCTGTCCGGCGCATCCCAGCGCGGCTTCTCCGTTCTTGAGTTGCTCGTCGTGATCACGATCGGCGTCATTGCCGCGGCCATCGCGGTACCTCGCATCAACCAAATGGTGATGTCATCGCGTATCTCGGGAGACGCGCGCAGTCTGGCGGAAGAGGTCACCGTGGCAAAAATGCGCGCCGCTGCCAACTTCACCCAGGCGCGGATTCATGCCGACCTCGCGGCCGGAACGTATCAACTCGAAGAGTGTACGAGAATTGCCACCAACACCAGCAACAACTGCACAGGCGCTGGCGACTCCTGGCTGAACGCGAACGGCCAGCCCGTGCAAGGCCCCTTCCCTCTCTCGCAGGGTGTCACCTTTGGAACCGGAGGCGTTGCTACCGCGCCGCCGAACACCGGTGCACCGCTGGCCCAAGCCGGCCAGTGCCTCGATAACACGGGCGCCGCAATCGCCAATTCGGCTTGCATCATCTTCAACTCGCGCGGATTGTCCATCACCGATGTCCCGAATCCCAACGCTGTTCCGCAGATTGCTCCCAACGCTTTGTATGTAACCAACGGACAGCAGGTCTATTCCGTGACCGTCTCGGCAACAGGTTTGATCCAGACGTGGTTCGCGGCTGCCAACGCCGCTGCCTTTACCGCTCTCTAGGTGCTCTGATGACTACCAAAACGACAAAAATACGGGCGAGTCGAAATACGCAAGTCGGTCTATCCCTGATTGAAACCACCATTGCTCTGGCCATCCTGTTGATCGTCGCGGCGGGAATCATGGCTGCCACCATCGTCGCCATTCCGACCACCGAGAATCAGGGGCACCTCTCGGCCCGCGCCACCGAATACGCGCAGGACAAGATGGAGCAGCTTCTCAACTTGAAATTCTGTGACCCCACAAGCGACACGACGCAATTTCCCACCGTCAACAACGGTGGAACCGGGCTCACCATCGGTGGCAGCGTTGCTCCCGCCGCCCCGGTCGCCGGTTACGTCGATTATCTCGATGAGAATGGCAACATGCTGGGCGGCGGTGCCGCACCCCCGGCGACCTGGTATTTCATGCGCCAGTGGCAGATCGCCAGCCTTCCGGGCGCCTTGATGACGGCCAACTGCCCATCGGCTGCCCCCACAACCTTGCTGCAGATCACCGTCTCCGCTACGGTCAGAACTGCCGCTGCGCCCTCACCAAATCAACCGCTGCCAACCTCCACGGTCGTCAGCATCAAGTCGTACCCATTCTGAGGAACTGCGATGAATCGACAGAACAACCTGGAATCCGAACAAACGGTGGGAACGGCTTTCCTTCCTCCTTCGGGGGCGGAATCGAGCGCTTCGCGTTGCCCCGGGTTTTCCCTGCTCGAGCTCCTTATTGCCCTGGCTGTCTTGGTGATCGTTGCCGGGATCGTGACCTCCGGCATGGTGCAGATGATGAACGCGCAGGGCACCATCAATAACCGCACGGAAATGCACAGTAGCGTCCGCAGCGCCACCGAACTGCTGCAACAGGAAATTGGGCAGGCTGGCAGGGTCACCCTTCCTCCCACCAACCCGAACCCGACGCTTACCACGGCTGTTGCTGTCCCTGCCGGCTCCCCGTCCTGGACGGGAGCGGTCGGCGTGAGTTCCACGACCGGGATGTTTACCGGTGAACAGGTGGTTGTGGACGCCGGAACTACCTTTGTCGGTACCCAGCCTTTTCCGAACCAGGAGACGGTCACCATCTCTGCTCTCACACCCAATGGGTTCACCGCCACATTCACAAATAATCATGCCGTGGGTGCGCCCCTGGCGGTTCTCGGGGCTTTCAACGCCGGCATCGTGCCCCAAGCATCTACCCCATTTGCGAACGGTTCGGACGGACTCCATCTCAAACTGTTCGGCGATATCAACGGGGATGGCAGCATCGTAATCATCAATTATGACTGCAGCCCCAATGACGCCGGCACGGGCACCCTCACCCGCAGTGTGACCGACTGGAACAGCGCCGTGCAGGGCCCCACAATCACTTTACTGGGTAACCTAAAAAAGAATCCCAACAATGCGGCGTGCTTTCTCTATCAACAGCAGACCGTCACTATCAACAACGCCCCGACCGTCTTCGTGACCGACGTTTCCGTCACTCTCACGGCGCAGACTCAACAGAAGGACCCGGTCACGCACAACTACCAGTGGGAGACGCAGGCGCTGCTCAACGTTTCGCCGCGCAATATCTTCGACATCTGGGAACGCGCTTCGCAAGGGGTCTACCAGCGCGTTCAGCCGGTCCCCAATCGGGTGACCAACCTGTTGACCATCATTCAGTAGGCCTCCGCAAAAGCGAGGAGCTATGAAACGACAACCCATCGCGAGACGCCCTGAAAACGGAATCGCCTTGATTTTCGCCCTGGTGCTGGTGCTTGTGCTCTCCGTCATCGCCGCTGCGCTGCTCTTCGTTTCGCGCAGCGAGACTTGGGCCAGCATGAATTATCGCACCATGACCCAGGCCCGCTACGGCGCCGAATCCGGCATCAACAGCGCCGCCAACTATCTGATCAATGTCTATACGCCCCCGACAAATACCGGCGCCGACCAATATGCCAATTACACACAGGTGACTCCCGGAGTGCCCATCCCCGGCTCGGCTTTGTCCGCAACCGTCCAGTACAATGGCAACCTCGTCGCTTTGGCTGCTCCTTTCGGCAACTCCGCGATTCCCTTCAATTACAGCTACGTCAGCGGGGCAGGTGTCAGGAAAGGTTTTGCGGACACCGCAACCGGAACCATTCAAACGGGCAACGATACCGTCAACTACACGACCTACGCGACGCTGATCTCCATGGAGCAGCTCACCGTATATGGCTCGACAAAACCGGCGACCGTGCAGACCTGGCTGATCACCGCCGACGGCAACATCTCCAATATCCTGGGTTCACAAGTGGAACTCTCGGCCGTGCTCGAGCAGAAGCCCGTCCCCACCTTTGAATACGCTGCCTTTGCCACCAGCCAGGGATGCGGCGCCTTGAATTTCAGCGGCGGCGGTTCCACGGCCAGCTATGACTCCTCCATCCCTCTGGGCGGCAACGGCCTCCCCGTAATCGCTAACAACAATGGTAACGTTGGTTCCAATGGAAACCTCAACGAGGGCGGAACTTCCACTACGATCAACGGAACCATGTCGACTCCCGCTACCGGCGTTGGAAAGTGTTCTTCGGGCAGCGTCACGCCCTGGTCCACCAGCGGAAACCCCACCGTCACGGGCGGTATCGTTCAACTTCCGCAGACCGTCAGTTATCCGACGCCAACCGTCCCGCCTCCTGGGACGACGAATCTCAGTGTCACGAAGAGCAACTCCCCTTACACGCTGGCTCCCGAGAGTTGCGTAAAAGATTCCCTCGGGAATTGCAGTTACGGAGACATCAGCGTCGGATCCAATGGCACCCTGCAACTCGCGCCGGGGACCTACGACATCAACAGCTTGAGCATGACCAGCTCGAACGCAGCAATCACGATCGTCCCCGACCCAGTCACCGGCCAGTATGGTCCGGTTGTTCTCAACATCTCCGGCTCCCTCGCCGGCGATGCGAACAATTCGAACCCCCTGAGCTTGACGGGCAATGGCATCGCCAACCAGACTTATGTCCCCAGCAATCTCCAAATCGTATACGCTGGAACCGCCACCTTGAACATTCAGAGCGCTCAGACGGCAGCCTCCGCTCTTGTCTACGCTCCCAACGCAACGATCGATTTGAACGGCAATGCCAACTTTTACGGCGCTTTGATTGGCAAGACGGTGAATGATACGGGCGGCGCCTCGATCAATTACGACCGCCGGCTGCAGAAGGAGCTCTACACTCTGGGCAATTGGCAGCTCGATTCGTTCACTTGGAAGAAGTACTGAGCCACGGCCCAAACAGCCTCGCGATTCACGAAGCGGCTCTCATCATTGGGAGCCGCTTCTCTTTTTCCCGGCGCCAATCCGATCGCTGCCACCATGCCTGCATCGCTCGACTTCACTAAGACGGCCGCCGGACGTGCCTGTCCCCGGGACTTCGCGCCGCTCATTGGCTCGGCAGAACACGCGGATTGAAATTCGTGTTAACCCCGGGCACGGTGCAGGCCGAGGCTCCGCTCTGCGGGCACAATCCGCCGAACGCATTCCCGAAATCTCCCGGCGCGGCCAGCCCGTCGAGCGGCTCGGCATACAGCATGTACGTGTGCCCGCTGGGCAAACGCTCGATATCAAACGACCCGTCGAACTGCGGCGGCGGATTTTCGGCGTCGCAACGCCAGCCGCTGAGCGCGCCTGCCACCACCGCTCCGGTATCCTCATCCACCGCAACGATGTGCCCGCCCACGATCCCCGTGACGAACTTTCCCGGCGAACTCGGCGCCAGGCTCGCCAGCGCGAACGCATTCGCCGGCACCAGCCGCCCGTGTATCGCACCCAGGTGCGCTGTGTCGTTTGGATCGGGATAGAGCGCCCGGATCCCCGTGCGATCGTCGTCCGCCAGCGGCCCGTCCGGAACTTGCGCCGTTGGCCGGTTCCCCAAAAATTTTCCCGGAGGCGGTGCGTACGGAAACATGATCGCCCGCCACACCCCCGAATGATCGAGCCCGAACCAGTGCCCCAGTTCGTGGATCAAAATGGACTCCAGGTCGTACGCCCCTTGTCCTTGCGTTGTGGCAAGCCCCGCGGGCGTTGCAAACGTCACGTGGCAATTGGGACAGAACAGCGTATCCGCGTCCAGAATCTGTCCCGCGAACATCGACGTCGCGCTGGATCCGGTGGAAACGCCCGGCGCATTCGCCGTGATCACGCGCGTGATGGCCAGTACACCCGTCGTGAATGCCGCGCTCGTTTGATTGAAACAGATGGTATTCAGCCCGTCGCCGTTCGTTCCGCCGTCGTTCGAGCACGCGTTTTGCGCGCTGGTTCGTGCGATTGGCGCAACCAGTCCGGGATAGGCGCCCGTATTGAACGTCGTCCCCGTTACACCCGTCCACGCGGCGAACGAATCGTTGATGGCTTGCTCGATTTCATTCAGTTGCGCGCTCGTCTGCGCCACCGCCGCCGTGATGATGGTCGGCGGAGCGAGCGGAAGCGATGTGCTCCACTGGCGCGCCAGGGGATTGGCGAGCGACACTCCCCAGCGGGCCGCCTGCGGGCATCCCCCGGCCGTCGGAACTGTCGTGTCGAAAACGTACGCGTGAGCCGCCGGTCCGGTGCCGATCGCGGCGGCCAGGATCCCCGAAATCGCTGCAGCCGCCATCTGTTTCATTCTCGTTCTGATTCCCATCTTCATGCTCGCCGCTCTTTACTCCGCCCCGCTGCTCCCGGCCGCAGCCTCCACCTTTGCGCGGAACGACTCGATCCGCATTTTGCGGATTCCCCCGGCTTCGAACTGTCTCGTGTGCGGATTGAACGTGTCGAACGCAGCCGTGTCCTGCGTGACCTCTTCTTTTCCGCTCCCCGCGTCCCGACGGATCCGGAAGGTTCCTTGTTGCCAGCTCACCACGGAAAAATCCCCACGCGCGGTGCGCTGGAGGAACAGCACCACTTCTTCCCCCGGCGCAAATCGCGGCACGCCCGAAACGTGCGATGTGAGCGCCCCCACCGTGCCCCCCAGCAGCCGCACCGTAATCTGCGCCGGAATCGGCGTCCCCGCCGCCTGTTTCCACCGCTCGCTCACCTCAAATGTCGTGAACGTCCAGATTTCCCGTCCTTCCCACGCCGTCGCATTGGACACGCAGCGCGCCCGCACGATCGCCGGCGCAGCTTGCGACATTCGCGCCACCGACATCTTCTCCAGCGTTGTCGCGCGCGCCGCCGCCCCGCAGCCCACCAGCGCCGCCAGAATGGTCAGACGAATCTTCCGCGTCATTTTCATTTCACCTCCAGCACGCCCGTCGCCACCGCGCGATCGTTGTTCAGCGTGGTGATGAACAGCGAGCGCACTCCCGGAACCGTTGCGCTCGAAAGCGTCACGTCGAGCTCGATCATGTTCGGAAAGATTCCGCTGATGCTCGACGCCGCCACCCCGATGTCGGCGCCTCCGCTCGGTGCGCTGAATGCATACGCAAAACTCGGGTCGAGCCCGTTCCCGTGCACGCACAGGCTCACGGTCGCGCTTCCCGAACCCGGCCGCGCGACCGTCAGCGGCGAACCTTGCACCCCGCAACTGCCGCCGCTCAGAAATCCGACGAAATCGACGTTGATGGGCGAGGAAGCCGCCGTCGTCGCTTCGGCCACTACGATATTTTCTCCGCCTGCGGCCGGCTGCGTCAGCCCCAGCGCGAGCGCGCCCACCGAAACATCGAAGGGCACGATCACGAACGGCACGATGTTCGAAAGCGCGCCCGGCGCTCCCGGATTCTGAATCTGCACCGTCATTGTTCCGGCGGTTTGCACGTCCGATGGATTCAGCGCCGTCGTGCACGCTCCGGCGCTCGCGCACGTTGTGCTGCGCGGTTGCCCGTTCAGCAGGATCACCGATCCGGAACCTCCGCTTCCCACCGCGAAATTCACGCCTTGCACTTGGAACGGAAACCCCTGCATCGCTCCCGCCATCACGCTCGATGGCAGCAGCACGCGAATCGTCGGCCCGCTGGTGATGGCGACCGCGGCGCTGCCGCTCTTCGTCGTGTCGAACACGCTCGTCGCGATCACCGCGATCGCGTTCGGCGAAGGCGCAGCCGGCGGCGCGGTGTAAACGCCGTTGCCGTCGATCGATCCGCAAGCCGCTCCCCCGCAGCCCTGCCCGGCGACGCCGCTCTGCACGCTCCACGTCACTCCTGTGGCGTTCGTTCCCGACACGCTGGCAAAAAACTGCATTGTGCTCGGCTGCGCGCTCGAGGGAACCACGAACGCGTACAGCGGCGAAACCGACACGGTAATCGGTCCCGTCTGCGTTGCGATGAAAACGCTCGCGCTTCCCGTTTGCATGGGATCGGCCCGGCTCGTTGCCGTAATCGCCACGGGATTCACGCCCGGTGCCGCGGCGGGCGCCAGGTAATCCACAATGCCCGAAATCGCGCCATTCGGCGAAACGCACGGATCCGTTCCCGCCACGCAGATCTGCCCCACGGCTGCATTCCCGTTGGGCACCCCGTTGACGCTCCAGTTGACCCCCGTATCGGGCGAGTTTGTCACCGTAGCCGCAAACGTCGCGCGCTCAGAGACGCCGAGAGTCGTCTCCGACGGCACAACGCTGACGCTTACGCTGCTCGTGATCGTGATGCTGGCCAACGCTGCCGCTGTTCCGCCCGTGGCGTGGATGCTTACTGGATTTGTCGAGGGCAGGTCGGCGGGCGCCGTGTACACCGCCGCATGCGCGCCTCCACTCTCATCCGCGGCAATCGTTCCCAGGCTCGCGTTTCCTCCCGCGGCTCCGTTTACATCCCATGCGATCTCTGTGCCGCTCGCCACGCACAGCGACGCTGTGAGCGTCTGTGTCCCGCCCAGCGAAACGCTCGCGCTCGCCGGCGAAATCAAGTTCGCGCACGTGATCGTGACGCTGGCGCTCCCGCTCTTCGCCGTGTCTGCCACGCTGGTCGCTGTGAGGGTCACATTCGGCGGCGCAGGGACCGCTGCCGGCGCGGTATAGGCCGCGCTGTTGCTGCCCGTTGCCGCAATCGTCCCGAGCGCGCTGTTTCCTCCCGCAAGCCCGTTCACGCTCCACGTGACGCCCGTTGCAGGGCTGCCCGAACCGCTCACCGCCGCCGTGAACACCTGCGTGCTTCCGGCAGGCACCGTCGCGGGATCGGGCGACACGCTCACCGCGATGTCGTCTTGCAGCGCAACGCTCGCTTCCGCGCGGGCTGTCGCATCGGCCACGCTGGTCGCGCTCACGCTGACCGCGCTGCCCGCCGGAAGAATCGCTGGCGCTGTGTACAGCCCGCTTCCGGAGATCGTGCCGGCCGTCGCATTTCCCCCGGGAACTCCATTAACCGCCCACGTGACGCCAATGTTCGAACTCCCCGTTACCGTCGCTGCGAACTGTTGCGTTTGCCCCAGGAACAGCGTGGCGCTGCCCGGCTGGATCGTCACCGTGATCGCGGGTGGCGGAGGCGGGGGCGCAGATCCTCGCCCACTTGTTCCGGTGCACCCGGTGATCGCGAAGATCGCCGGCAGCGCTGCCAGCGCCAGCCGAACCAGAACACCGCGGCGATCCGGACCGCCGCCACTGCGCCTCGTGCATCGCGCACGACTGCGATCTCGCCTCTCGCTCTGGCTTCGCGTTTCCATGCGCGAATCCAGAACGCAAGCGGTGTGCCACTACGGAGCAGTGCTCAACTATTCGCCTTTGCGCGTCGCTTCCGCAAAATTTCCGGACCGTAGATTCTTGTGAGCGCAGCCGCTTAGCTCAGATCTCTCCGCTACCAACTCGCTTCATTTCCGCATCAGCTCGGGCCTGTGCGCAAGCCGCGAACGATCTCCGCGCGTTTCATTTCGGCACGGCACCCTTCCCGTTTCGGGAACTCCCCGCGCTCCCCTCCCTCGTTGACATCCCTTCCACCTACGCCGAATAATGCCCTCATGGCCAAGCCGGAAACCGTGCGACGCATCAAGTCGTACTCGGCCGCGACAGGCTACGTCTACCAATATCAGTTCCAGGATGTTCGCCCGGCCACGCAGGGTGAACGCCGCGGCAACGAATATCTCTATTACGTTTCCGCCGACCGCAAGACCATGTTTCCCATCCGCATCTTCATTCATCGCCGCGCCCTCGATTCCTGGCCCGCGCAAACCGGCCGCCCGCTCACCGGCACCGAGGAATACGCCATCGCCAAAATGCGCCTGTTTCAAGCCTTCGACGATCTCGAGGATTTCGCCGCCTCGCGGCCCTTGCTTGCCGTCGATGATTCGAATCTGGCGGAGCTGATCGCCCGCCTCGACTTATGAGAGGAGAACGCTTGGTCTTTCTGTGCCCTGAATCAGAAATTCGTTCCAGGTTTTGAGAGCGTCGGAGCTTCCAGAGTCTATGTGAGGATACAGTCGTCGTGTCAGGGCACGACTTCGGTCGTGCCGAAAAGCAGGTAACAAGGATTGCGGGGCTTTAGCCCCTGAGGCCTTCGTGCCAGTGAACCAAAAACTCGCCGCCGGCGTCTGGCTAAATGGGGTCGCGCTTCCCGCTTCAAGCGGGACGGTCAGTCGCGCGCGCACGGAACGAGGTGCCATGGATGCTCTGGCGGCCAGCCTTCCGGGAACCGCGGTGAACGCCGGCGAGCCGTCGTTTGCGCGCGTCGAACCTGCGAATTCTCGCCCGCTCGAAAACCAGCTCGAACAGGAATTCGAGCAGCGCCTTGCCGATTGCCCGACCTTGGCCTATCGCGTCGCTCTGGGCGTCCTGCGCAATACAGCCGAGGCCGAAGATGTGGCGCAGGAAGCCATGCTGCGCGCCTATCGCAATTTTCACCGGCTGCGCGATCGCGACCGTTTTCGCTCCTGGCTGGTGCGCACCGCTTGGCGGCTGGCCCTCGATCGCATCCGCTCCGCCGGACGCCGCGAACGCCGCGAGCGCGCGGTCGTCGAAAATTGCGCTGCCGAGACTCCGGTGGAAAATGTCGTCGCGACGCGCGAATTCGAGCGCCGTTTGGCTGTCGCTCTCGACGAACTGCCCGAGAAGCTGCGCATGGTCATCATCCTGGCTGCCATCGAGGGCTACAACACGCGCGAACTGGCCAAGCTGCTGGCCATCCCGGAAGGCACGGTCAAGTCCCGCCTTCATCTCGCGCGCAAACAACTGGCGACGGTTTTGAGTAGCGCCGGCGTCTCGCCGGCGTTTTGCGGACGCAAATGAACGACATGACCGGTTGCAGGAAATTCGAGAAATCGATGTTTGACGCTGCTCTCGGCGCGCTCCCGCCGCTCCGCGAGCGCGAACTCTTCGCGCATGTCGGCGAATGCGACGCGTGCCGCGCAGCCTACCGGCAGAATCGCGAATTGGCGGCCGGAATCGACCGCGGCCTCCAGTCGCTCGTTTCCGGGCAGCCCTCGCCGCAATTTGCGGTTCGCTTGCGCGCCCGCCTTGCCGAAAAACACGCCGCGCCGCGCTTTCGTTGGCTCGCGTGGAAACCCGTTCTGGCGGGTGCTGCCGTGGCCGTTGTTTTCGCTGTGCTCGTGTTCTCTTGGCCGCGCAAGCGCGGCGTTTCGTTGCCGCAGGCAGATCAATCCAGACCGAATCTGGCCTCCACCGCTCCGCCGCGGCCTGAGACTCTGGCCAATCCCACATCACGCGAGACGCGCGGTGATCGCGGCTACCCGGTTGTGCAGCACCGCCCCGCGTTCGCCCAGCGAGCTGTTGCAGGCTCCCACTCTGCCCGTCCGGGGAATCCGCCTTCCGAGCCGGAAGTTCTCGTCCCTCCCGGCCAGCTCCAAGCGCTTCTGCAATTCGCCGCCGACGTTCGTGCCGGCCGTGTCAACAGCAAGCAGCTCATTGCCGCGCAGAAGGACGTGGACAAGCCGATCGAAATTGCTCCCATCAAATTCCGGCCCATCGAGATCAAGCCCATCGAGATCGCTCCGCAGCCGGATGCCCCGCCGCAAGCAGCGGCGGATTCGGCCAGCCCGTGAACCATGGCGTCACCCGCGGCGTCTCTTATGTGTGCATGGGTTTGGTAAAGCCCGGCGTCTCGCCGCCAGTTTTGGGATTTTGCCTTTAGGTTTGAATTTATCGGTGGCCGTCAGCCGCGCCGATGCGCTTGTCATCCCGAACCCAGTCCCGCCGGTTTTGCGGGAATGGGGGTGAGGGATCTGCTGTTCGCAGTCAGGGTTTGAAATGTAGCGCCGCGGCTTTAGCCCGGCAGCTTTTGCTTTGCTTCGCCGAAAGGACGTGTCCCATGAAATCCACTCGTATCCTGCTTGCTGCTCTCGCCCTGCTGGTCGCCTTGCCCGCCGCCCAGGGCCAAAACGCCGATAAACAAGAGAACAGCGGCCAGCAGGAGAACAAGGCGCAGCAAGCCGCATCCGAGAAAGAAACCGGCACGCCGCTGAAAATTCTCGTGGTGATCAGCGAATTCGCCGGCTCAAAGAAAATCAGCAGCCTTCCATACGCCCTCTACACCGTGAGCCGGCAGCCTTTCCGCTCCGGCGATTATCCTGCGCTCGAGCACATGCGTTACGACGTACACGTTCCCGTGACCGACGCCGGCTACCCCGTGAAACAGGGCGTCAGTTCTCAGTTCCACTACGAAACCATCGGCACGGACATTGACTACGGTGCGTACGACCGCGGCGAGAACACCTACCAATTGGCTTTCCAAATCAACCGCAGGTTCAGCACTTGGAACCCGGGCGCATCGGAGAATAGCTCGTCCTCCGCTGGCCCTGCGCTGTTTCCGAATTTTCAGGACAGCTTCTTGCTCGTTATGCGGAACGGGCAAACACTCGAGGGCGCTTCAGCCGTCGATCCGGTCACCGGGCACGTGCTGAAAGTCGATGTGACCCTGACTGTGTTGAAGTAACGACGGGCGCAGCGCAACTTGAGCTTTGCGACTCCAATTCCCGCCGGAAGTCCGTCCTGACCCGGGCTTCCGGAGGCGAATAACAGGCGAAACTGAGTGGTGCATTCAAGAGCAGGGTCCCTGCTCTTGAATGCACCTTATAAGGGCTTAAAATGCCACAAACGGCACGCATGAAGCCGAGCCTGGCCGACAAACAGAGAGTACCAGCTTAGTGCAGTTTCCCGCCCTGTTCCCCGTGACCCAGGATTGACCCCAGGGCCGCCCCCAGTTCTGGAAACTGGAATGCAAAGCCTGCGCCAAGCAGCCTTTGGGGCTCCGCGCGCTGGCTGCCGAGCAATAGTTCGTCGGCCATTTCCCCCAGCGCCAGCCTGAGCGCGAATGCGGGAGCAGGGAAGATCGCTGGCCGGCGGACAGCGTGTGCCAGGGCTCGAGTGAACTCGGCATTGCGCACGGGATTTGGGGCCACGACGTTGACTGGCCCGCTCAACTTTTCGTCCGCCAGCGCCCGCCGAATCACGCCGATCACATCCTCGAGCGCGATCCACGAAATCCACTGCTTGCCGCTGCCGAGCCGCCCGCCCAGTCCCAATTTGAATGGCGCGAGCATGCGCGGCAATGCGCCGCCCCGCCGCGATAAAATCATTCCGAGGCGCAGCAGCACCGTGCGCACGCCGAGCGATTCGGCGCGCGGCGATTCCGCCTCCCAATCGCGCGCAAGTGCCGCCAGAAAGCCCTCGCCATTGGCGCTCGATTCGGTGAGCCGTTCATCGCCCCGGTTGCCGTAATAGCCGACCGCCGACGCGGCGATGAGGACCCGCGGCTTCTGCCGCAATTTCGCAATGCCGGCGACGAGAACGCGCGTCGCATCGACGCGGCTGCCGCGGAGGAGTTGTTTGCGCGCTGTGCTCCAGCGCGCGTCGCCGATGCCCGCGCCGGCCAAATGAAGGATGGCGTCGGCGCCTTCCATCGCATCGGCATCGATGAAACCCGACGGAGGGTCCCAGCGCACATCGCCGGAAGATCGTTTTCCGCCTGAGCGGACGAGATGGGCCACAGTATGCCCGCCGGAGCGCAAGGCCGCTGTTGCCGCCGTTCCGACCAGGCCCGAGGCGCCGGAAATGAGGATTTTCACGTGGCCTACTCTCGCGTTTCTTCAACCCATTGTTTTCCATTGTTCAACAGAATTGGCTGCCAGCGTGAAAGAAGTTTCGTGCGTGTCAGAGTCCGCTTTGGGCCCAACGGGCGGTTTGCCGAATGATGCGGAATGAGAGTGCGCAGCGAGGAAAGGGCCGCTCGGCCGCGGATCGTATTCGCTCTCACCTTCGCGATTCGCGCCGGCCGTAGATTCAGTTAGAATCATTAGCTCTCCGTGCGAAACCGCAGATATGCGTTTTGCGTTTTCCTCGCAACGGCAATCCTCGCGATTGCCGTGCTCCCGTCGTCCCTTTTTTCTCGAAAGCGCGCAAGACATCTTCCCGGATTTCTGGCGGGACACGCGTCTGCGGAGCGCAAGATCGAAGAACAGTTTCAGGCCATTCCCGGCCCTGCGCACATCAAAGCGAATCTGCGCTACATCACCAGCGAGCCGCATCTGGCCGGAACCGAAGCGGCCCATCGCCTTGCCGAATGGCTGCGCGATCAATACCAGAGCTTTGGATTCGAGGCCAAGATCGTCAGCTACAATGCCTGGATTGGCTTGCCTGCGGAAGTGAGGATCGATCTCGTTGCTCCCGGACGCAAGCGGCTGGGGTCTCGCGAGCAGCCCTACAGCGGCGATAAAGATACCTACAATCCCCGCGTTCCGATCGGGTTCAACGCCTATTCGCCTTCAGGTGACGTGACAGCCCCCGTGGTGTACGCCAATTACGGCACGCAACGGGATTACCAGACGCTGAAGAAACTCGGCGTAAGCGTGGAAGGAAAAATCCTGCTCGTGCGTTATGGCCGGGTATATCGCGGCATCAAAGCCGAACTGGCCGAGCAGCACAAAGCGGCAGGGCTGCTGCTCTATTCCGACCCGATGGATGACGGCTACGTGGCCGGCGATCCCTATCCGCGCGGCCCCTGGCGCCCGCTGAGCGGAATCCAGCGCGGATCGATTCTCTATACACAAATCTATCCCGGCGATCCGCTCACGCCGGGTGTTGCCGCCACACCCGATGCGAAACGCCTGGCGCCCGCCGACGCCAAGGATTTGCCGCGCATTCCGACCGCTCCCATCAACGCGCAGGACGCTTCTGAGATTCTGACGAATCTCGCAGGACAGCAAGTCCCCCGGGATTGGCAGGGCGGCTTGCCGTTGACGTATCACTTTGGCCCCGGCCCCGCACAGATTCACCTGAAAATTGCGATGAACTATCGCGAACATCCCGTCTACGACGTGATCGCCAAACTCCGCGGAACCGATGACAACTCCTGGGTCATTCTGGGGAATCACTACGACGCATGGGGATTTGGAGCGGCCGATCCGGGCAGCGGCACGGCCGCCATGCTGGAGATGGCGCGCGCGCTCGGCGATCTGGCTCGCTCCGGGTGGACTCCGCGGCGCACCATCCTGATCTGCCAATGGGGAGCGGAAGAGCCGGGACTGATTGGCTCGACGGAATGGGTGGAAGACAATCTAACGGCGCTGCAGAAAAAAGCGGTCGCGTATATCAACACGGACGTCGGCGTGACCGGAACGAATTTCAATGCGGCGGCTACGCCGTCGCTGGACGAACTGGTTCGCGACGCCGCGCGCGACGTGAAGGATCCCAACTCCGGACGCAGCGTGTTCGATGTCTGGCACGATCGCTACGCGCAGGCCAATGTGGCCCAGACCATGCCGCAAAGGCCGGAGCAGGTCCCGTTCGCCCCGCTCAGCTTGGGCCCTGCCGGCGAAGTGCCTTTGGCCGCGCTGGGTGCGGGATCGGATTTTTGTCCGTTCTTCGATCACGCCGGAGTGCCTGCGATCGACGTCAGCTTCACGGGATCTTATGGCGTGTATCACTCGCTGTACGATGATTTCTACTGGATGCAGCGGTTCGGCGATCCCACGTTTCAATACGAAACGACGCTTGCGCGCGTTCTCGGCGTTCTTGCGCTCCGTCTCGACGAAGCCGACATTCTGCCCTTCAATTATCCCGAATATGCTTCCGAGATTAGCGAGGCCACGGATGCCCTTGCGGCCAGCCCTGGTTTCGGCACGGCCGCCGCCGGATTGCAGGATTCCAGCCAAGATGTAAGAACGCTGTCGAATAGCTCCGCACAATTCATGAATGCGGCGGCGATTGCCGCGCAGGCGCTGAAGTCGATTCGTCCCGGCACGCTGACGCCGGACAAAGAGGCGGCGATCAACCGCGCGCTGGTCGACGTGGAGCAGGCGTTCTTATCGTCGCGAGGGCTTCCGGGACGCCCGTGGTACAAACACGTGATCTTCGCGCCGGGCAACTACACGGGTTACGCCGCCGAGATTTTCCCCGGGATCAGCGAAGCGCTGAGCGACGATCCGCAGACGTTTGGGCGCCAAGTGACCTCGCTCGAGAACGCGCTGCATCGAGCGAGCGCCGACCTCGACCAGGTCACACAACTGGCCACTGGCTCGAATTGAATTGACAGCCGATTCTCGGCTCGGCAAGACTAAGGGCGGTTTCCGCCTTCCTGTTCCAGGAAACTGACGCTTTTCGCCGGACGCGGTCTGCGCCAGCGTGAGCCTTCTCTGTTTCGAAAAGGGAGTCTCACGCGGCGAATCGACGCGACGACTGCGGAAAAAGGAGAGTCTTTTGCGAGCTGACGGACGCGCCTCGGATGAATTGCGCGGAGTGAAAATTACGCCTGACTTCATCACGCATGCGGAAGGCAGCGTCCTGATCGAAGCGGGGAACACGCGCGTGATCGTCACCGCGAGCGTGGAAGACGGCGTTCCTTCCTTTCTGAAGGGCGCGGGAAAAGGATGGGTGACCGGCGAATACGGGATGCTGCCGCGAGCGACGGAAGACCGCACGCCGCGCGAAGCGGCACGCGGCCGCCAGTCGGGGCGCACGCTGGAAATCCAGCGCATGATCGGGCGCACGTTGCGCGCCGTAACGGACTTGAAAGCGATGGGCGAACGCACCGTGTGGATCGATTGCGACGTGATCCAAGCCGACGGAGGAACGCGCACCGCTTCTATCACAGGCGCGTTCGTGGCGGTGGCGCTGGCATTCGAGCGCCTGGTTGCCGCCGGAATTCTTCGCGCCATCCCGCTGGCCGACTCCGTCGCCGCCATCAGCGTGGGAATCGTGGATGAGGAACTGCTGCTCGATCTGATCTACGAGGAAGACTCGCGCGCGCAGGTCGACATGAACGTAGTGATGACCGGGAACGGCCGCCTGGTGGAAGTGCAGGCCACGGCGGAAGGGCGACCCTACACCACGCAGGAAATGGAGCGCTTGCTCGAACTGGCCGCGGGTGGAATCCGCAAGCTGACCGAGGCGCAGCAGGACGTGCTGCACATGAAATTCGGTGCGCGACGATAAAGCGCCGGGCAGCGGCCCGGTTCGCATCCTCCTCGCTTCTTCCAACGCGGGAAAGCTGCGCGAGTATGGTGAGATGGCGGCGGGCTCTCCGGTCGAAGTCGAACTGCTGCCCGATTTCAAACAGCTGCCGGTATTCGAGGAGAATGCGCCGACCTTCGCCGAAAATGCGGCCGGAAAAGCGCTGCACTACAGCAAGTACACGCCCGAGATCGTGCTGGCGGACGATTCCGGACTGACCGTTCCCGTGCTGGGCGGAGCGCCGGGTGTCCGCTCGGCGCGATACGCGGGCCCGAGCGCTACGGATGCGGAACGCTACGAGAAGCTGCTGCGCGAGATGAGCGCGCACGAAGGCGAGAAGCGGCGCGCGAGCTTCATTTGCGTGATTGCGCTGGCGCGGTCCGGCCGGGCGCTGGGGATTCTCTCGGACCGCGCGGACGGCGTTTTGGCGACAGAGCCCCGCGGCGCGGGAGGGTTCGGCTACGATCCGATTTTCCTTTTTCCCCAGCTGGGTCGCACGTTTGCGGAGCTCAGCCCTGCGGAAAAGAACGCGTATAGCCATCGAGGCAAGGCATTTACGAAAATCCTGAACTTCCTCAGCGAACCCTCGTTCCCGGCCTAAATATTGCGGTCCTTTCGGAATGCTTCTGCATCGAATTACAAATGTATTGCCTCGTGCTCAGGCGACACGGTAGAAAAGGATAGGACCTTCCTGGAGGTGATCTGTGCCTTCCCCCATTGCAGCGAAACAGGAGCCGGAGCTGCTGGCGAGGATCGATCAAGCGCGGGCGCGCACGGATGCACTGTTTCGCTTGCTGCCTCCCAATTCGTTTTATGACCGGCCTATTCCCGAGCGCCACCGCCTGATTTTTTATCTGGGACATTTGGAGGCTTTCGACTGGAACCTGCTGGCGCCGGTGCTGGGGCTTGCCTCGAAAAATCCGGCGTTCGACAAGCTGTTTGCGTTCGGCATCGACCCGGTCGGAAGCGATCTTCCCAGCGACACGCCTGAAGATTGGCCAACGATCGCGAAAGTCGAGAGGTACAACCTTGAGGTTCGCGAGGCTCTGGACGAATCGCTGGGGGCCACGAATGCATTGGATACGTGCTCGCCACTGGCCGACGGAACGCTCTTGAATGTGGCCATCGAGCACCGCCTGATGCATGCGGAGACGCTCGCATATCTTCTGCACAACATGCCGGTGGAACGGAAGACGCCGCAGGCCGCGCCGGCGCCCGATCGGCGCCCCGAGCCCAGGCCCATCCGCGTCAGGATCCCGGCGGGAGTTGCGACACTGGGACAAAAACGGGAGGCGCAAACATTTGGCTGGGATAACGAGTTCAAGACGAAGGAAATGTTTGTCCCCAGCTTTTCCATCGATGCTTTTCCGGTGACCAACGCCGAGTACCTGAAATTCGTGCAGGCGGGCGGATACGAGCAGGCCAGCTATTGGGGGCCCCAGGATTGGGAGTGGAAAAGGCAGCAACGCCTCGAGCATCCGCATTTCTGGGAGCGCGGTTCCGGCTTGCCCGCGAGCGACCCGGACGCCCGCTGGGAATACCGGACGATGTTTGGAACGATCCCGCTGCCGCGTTCCTGGCCCGTTTTCGTGAGTCACGCGGAAGCCTGCGCATTCTGCCGCTGGGCCGGGAAGAAATTGCCGACCGAGGCGCAATGGCACCGCGCCGCGTACGGAGCGCCGGACGGAACGGAGCGAATGTATCCCTGGGGAGAAGACGGACCGGACAGCGCGCGCGGCAATTTCCATCACCAGCGCTGGACCGCCGCGCCGGTCGACGCGCATCCCGCGGGCGCAAGCGCGTTCGCGGTGCAGGACCTGCTGGGGAACGGATGGGAGTGGACATCGACGGTGTTTGCGCCGCTTCCGGGCTTCGAGCCGCATCCGTTTTATCCCGGCTACTCCGCGAATTTCTTCGATGGAAAGCACTACGTCCTGAAGGGCGGCTCGCAGCGCACCGACGCCTGCATGCTGCGGCGATCCTACCGGAACTGGTTTCAGCCGAATTACCCGTACATCTACGCGACGTTCCGTTGTGTGGAGGAATAGGATGAGCACCGCTTCGAGCCTGTTCCGCAGCGATGCCGGCGCCATGCTCGCCGAGTTTTCCTCGGATGTCGTCATGGGCCTGAGCCAGCCGGGACAGAAAGAACTTCCTTCCAAGTATCTGTGGGACGAAATCGGGTCCACGCTGTTCGACGTCATCTGCCTCTTGCCCGAATACGGGCTGACACGCGCGGGCGCAAGATTGATGCAGAAGCATGCGACGGAGATCGTGGCGAAGCTTCCCGCGCCGGTGGTCGTCGCGGAACTGGGCAGCGGAACGGGCCAAAAGACGCGCTGGCTGCTGGAAGCGCTGGCGCGGCGGCAGCGCGTGAATTATTACCCCATCGACATCTCGCAGTCGGCCCTGTACCGGTGCCAGAAGGAACTGGGGCAGATGGAGATGGTCAGCATCGTGGGATTCGAGCGCGCTTATCTGGAGGGGTTGCGGGAAGTGGTCGCGCGGCGGGCGAAAGAGGAAGCGCTGCTGGTTCTGTTCCTGGGCAGCACGATCGGAAATTTCGACCGGCCGGCCGGCGCGCGATTTCTGGGGCAGGTGCGGGAGATACTGCGTGAAGGCGACGCGCTGCTGCTGGCCACCGATCTGGAGAAGCCGGTGCCGCAACTTCTGCTCGCGTACGACGATCCGGCCGGCGTGACCGCGGCGTTCAACAAGAATCTGCTGTCGCGCATCAACCGCGAACTGGGGGCCGATTTCGAGCTGTCGCGCTTCGAACACGTGGTGCGCTGGGATGAAGCGGAGCGGCGCGTCGAGATGCATTTGCGCTCGAGGGCATGGCAGCGGATCACGATACGCAACGCTGGCTTTCGCTTCTACCTTCGTGAAGGCGAGACCATCTGGACGGAAAGCTCGCACAAATACAATTGCGAGGAAGTTGTGGCGATGGGACAGCGCGCCCGGTTCCGCTGCGCGGGCCAATGGCGCGACGCGGAATGGCCCTTCGCGCAGACCCTCCTGCTGGCCGAGTGATTCCGGCGAAAATCGCGCGTGTGCTATAGTTTCCGCGCCATGGCGAAAGCAACGAAGAAGCGCGCCTCGAAAGCAGCGCGAATCAGGAAACCGGCTGTCCGGCGGGCAGCAGGTCAAGCGAAACAAAAGGGCAGCGCGGGGCGGGGAACCGATCCGGGTCGCGTCCGCGCGATCCTGCAGAAACTGGACGAGGCCTATCCTGCGGCGACCTGCGCCCTGAGGCACGAGAATCCGTTTCAGCTCTTAATTTCGACGATCCTTTCCGCGCAGTGTACCGACGAGCGCGTCAACCAGGTGACCGCGACTCTTTTTCCCAAATATCCGGAGGCGGCGGCGTTCGCGTACGCGAATCCCGCGGAACTCGAGAAGGAGATCCGTCCGACGGGCTTCTTCCGCAACAAGACGAAATCGATCATGGGCGCGAGCAAGAAAATCGTGGAGGAATTCGCCGGGCAGGTGCCCAAGACGATGGAAGAGCTGCTGACCTTGCCGGGAGTGGCGCGGAAGACCGCGAACGTCGTGCTGGGCACCGCTTTCGGGATTGCCGCCGGAGTGGTGGTGGACACGCACGTGCAGCGCGTTGCCGGGCGCCTGGACCTGACCCGGAACACGGATCCCAAGAAGATCGAGCTGGACTTGATGGAGGCGATCCCGAACGAGAAGTGGATCCTGTTCTCGCATCAGCTGATCTGGCACGGGCGGCGAGTGTGCCAGGCGCGCAAGCCGAAATGCATCGAATGCAATCTCGAGAGGATTTGCTACTCGAAGGATAAGACAGTTTGAAGCGCGCGGCCCTCGCTCACGCTGCGCGGTGAGAAGGCAGCGGACGCGCAGGACGCGGCGCGGGCCTAGCGCAGGACCCAGTCGACCGGCTTTGCGGTGAACGCAAAGGTGACGCGCTGCCCCGGCGTGCCCGGCCACTCGACCTGAGCCGCTCGGGCCTTTCCCACCAGTTGCTGCGCGTTCCGCGCGTGGTAAACCTCGACCAGCGCGCCTTCCTTGATTTCGGGCTGATACCCGCACACAAAGCCATTCGCGCTGACCGCTTCCGTCGCGGTCAGGGCTTCCGACGCGGCGCCGTTCGAATTGGCGGCGCGCAGCCTGAGCATCACGCGCAAGCGAACGCGCGTCTCGTTTCCGTTCGCCTTCTCCGCAGCGGCGCCGATCAGTTTGGCCAATTTGTTTGCGAGCGCTTCGAAATCGACGGGCTTTTGCACGTAGTCCTTGGCCCCAAGCGATTCGCAGAACTCTTTGTAGTTCGCGCTGGATTCGCCGGAAACGATGAGAATGGGGATGTGCTGGGTGAAACTCAGCGAGGAGATGGTCTGGCACACTTCGAATCCGGAATACTTGGGCATCATGAGATCGAGAAGGATGGCGTCCGGCTTTTTTTCCAGGGTGAGGGCCAGAGCCTCTTCCGGCGAGCCCGTCTCAATGATCTCGTAGGAATTCCTGAGCCGGAAGCGGAGAAGTTTTCGAACCGCCTCATCATCGTCAACGACCAACAGCTTTTGCATGGTTGACTCCTAGTCGCCGACCGGTTGCGAAGCCGGAGAATCCGATTCCTGCATGGAACCGGCCTCGGCCATGCCGGGCGGCGCGTGCAGCAGAGCGTCCTCCGCGGCGCGCAAGAGCGCTTCGCGGGCGAAGGGTTTTCGAAGGACGACGAGACCCGGTCTCAGGTCACCCTGGGTCTCGATCGCTCCGTCGGTGTAGCCGGACATGAAGAGAACGTGCATTTCGGGGCGGACCGGGGCCAGTTTCTTGGCCAAGTCGCCGCCGCTGAGCCCGGGCATGACGACGTCGGTGAGCAACAAATCGATGTGCGCGGGCGTGTTCGCGGCGATTTGGATGGCTTGGGCGGCGTCGCGTGCTTCGAGCACCTCGTAGCCGGCGGAGACCAGAGTAGTTCGCGTCAATTTGCGAAGCGAGGCTTCATCTTCGACGAGCAGGACGGTACACCCGCGCGCAGCGCGCCGCACGGGCTGCGCCTCGACGGCGAGGTGTTGTTCGGTGGCCGCGACAGCCGGCAGATAGATGCGAAAGGCCGCGCCTTGGCCGGGCGCGCTGTCCACCCAAATGTAGCCGCCGCTCTGCTTGACCACGCCGTACACGGTAGCCAGGCCGAGCCCCGTTCCCTTGCCTTTCTCCTTGGTGGTGAAGAAGGGCTCGAACATGTGAGCCTGCGTTGTCGCATCCATGCCGATGCCGGTGTCGCTTACCTTCAGCACGACGTACGGGCCGGGGACGATGTAGCGATAGCGCCGCGCGTCTTTTTCGGTGAGTTCGGCGTTTTCCGTCTCGATTTTCAACGCGCCGCCGCGCGGCATGGCATCGCGGGAGTTCACGGCGAGGTTCAGCACGACTTGCTCGATCTGGCTGCGGTCCGCCTTCACGCTGGCAAGATCGCGAGCCACGTTGAATTTCAGCTCGATATCTTCGCCGATCAGGCGGCGAAGCATTTTTTCCATGTCGAGGATGATGGAATTCAGGTCGAGAACCTTCGGCTCGAGGACCTGCTTGCGGCTAAAGGCCAGGAGTTGCTGCGTGAGAGTGGCCGCGCGCTGGCCCGCGTTGCGGATTTCGTCTACCGGTTCCCGCAGCGGGTCTTCGGGCTTGAGGCTCTGCTGCAGGGCTTCGCTGTAGCCGATGATGACGCCGAGAAGGTTGTTGAAGTCGTGGGCGATTCCACCGGAGAGCTTTCCGACAGCTTCCAGCCGCTGCGAAAGAACGAGCTGCTGTTCGAGCTCGCGACGTTCGGTGATGTCGCGGTTAACGATGATCAGTTTTTCGACCTTGCCCGAAGCGTCGCGAACCGCGCTGGCGGTGGATTCGAGCGTGCGCCACTCGCCATTCTTGTGTTTGACGCGGTACTCCAGGCAACGTCCAATCCCGCTGGTGCGCGCCTCTTCCGCCGCGGCCTTTACCGCCTCAACGTCATCGGGATGGATTTGTTCGTACGAGGAGGTTCGCTCGAGTTCCTCGACAGAATACCCAAGCACCCTTTGATAGGAGGGGCTGTTGTAGAGGCGGCGTCCGTCGACCGTTACGACCGCGATCATGTCGGCGGCATGCTCGCCGATCAGCCGGAATAACTCCTCTTGCTCGACCAGGTGCATGCGGAAGCGGTAGATCTGCAGTTGCTGATAGATGACGAAAACCACGAACAGCAGAACCATGCCAACCAGGCCGCGGCTGGCGACATGGAGATTCAGCTGGTTCCAGAAGTCGTCCTGCAAAACGTACACGCTGAGGGAAAAGGAAATGATTCCGACCGTGAGAAGAAGTGTGACAGCGACGCCGGAGAAGGAGAGCCACCACTGGCGGCGCTCGGCCCGGCTCAGTCCTTTGCGTAGCGAATTGGAATCCATGACCAGGCCGCGGGACCGTCGCCTCCAGTTCGTCCATCTGCGATGTCGCACGAGTATTCCCCCAATGGCAGTCGGCGTTCAGAGGCCTTGATTACAAACGTGGGCGGAATGGAGAGATGCACCCCAAGTGCCAAGTAAGTCCCATTCAGTTAAGGGTTTATGCGCGTAAGTGGTTCCCTTTCAGCGCGCGGAAGCTGGTTTCCATCCGAGGGTCGGCCAGGAGCGTGTCTCGTGTGCCGAAAGAACGAACCTGTACCAATTCGAACCAGTCCCGCGCTTCCCGTCGCGGCCTTCAATTGTCGCGCTTGGGAACGCTTTCCTTCGTGCCTGGCAAGTTCGAGAGAAGGCTCCTAGCGGCGCTTTGTGTTTTGCGATCGGCGCAACGGCTGTTTCTCAGCACATTCTTGAGTTACATGATTTGGCCGATTGCCGAGGCTTCGCGCGACCGCCTATGTTTCAGTTGGTGTCGCGTAATTCAAGAAAAACGAAATCTTGCAAGGAGAACAACGGGCTGGCAAGCGCAGGTCCAGCCAGAGAATGGGCTTTTGGGACAGCGGCTTGGTGCCTGCGGCCGATGTGGTTTCGGGCCGGGCAGAGGATTCGCGGGACTGCGCCGCTCGGATGAAGCGTGTGGCAGGAAGACGTCGCAAAACAGGCCCCTTACAGTGCAGGTCTCCGCTGTACAGTCGCTAACGCTGGCGAAGTAGTCAGAACACCTGATTCACATTTTTGCGCGCTCCGGCTAGTTTCAAAAGTGAACTTGAGCAGTCGGCAGTTTGTGTTCCTGGATTTTTCGCTTCTGGGGATCCACCGTAACCTTTCGACAGGCGAAGCGCCGCGCACCCAGCGGCGTTCCTCTAGTTGCTGTGCCCGCAGGACCAAGCCATCATGAATGACAATTTCCCAGCAGCAGTTTCCGGAGTTCCCGCCCTCGAAAATTACAAAGAGGCGGATCGCGTTCTTGCCCGCATCCGGGACTATTTCGCGCTGACCAAGCCCGAGATCAACGCGCTGATTCTGATCTCCACCATGGGCGGATTTTTTCTCGCTTCGGCCGGCGGCGCGGAGCTGTTCGCCTGGAAGAGACTGCTGATTGCGCTGGCAGGGACGCTGCTGCTGGCGAGCGGCGCGGCCGCGCTCAATCAAGCGATGGAAAGACGCTACGACTGCTTGATGCGGCGGACCATGCGACGTCCCGTGGCAGCCGGCCGCGTCTCTCCGGCGCATGCGTGGGCTTTCGGCATGATTCTGGCAGCGGTTGGCGCAGCCGGGTTGTTTGCGGGAGTGAACATGCCGGCTGGATTAGCCGGCTTGCTGGCAATCGCAACGTATTTGCTGTTCTACACCCCGCTGAAACGCAAGACGCCATATTGCACGATCGTCGGCGCGATGGCTGGGGCGGCGCCGGTGTTAATCGGCTGGTTCGCGGGCGGCGGCACGCTGACTGCTGCTGCGGCGATTCCATACGCGCTGTTGTTTCTCTGGCAATTCCCGCATTTCATGAGCATCGCCTCGATTCATAAGGCCGACTACGAGCGTGCCGGGTACCAGGTCATACCGGGACAAGGCAACCAGCGCCGATTCATCGCGTTTTGGACCATTGTTCCCGGCGCAGCGCTGTGGCTGCTCGTCGCGGCGCCTGCTGTTGCGCAGCGGAGCACCATCGTGCTCGTCGCGGCGGCGTGCATTCTCAGTCTTGGCTTCCTGTGGTACGGAGTTCGATTTGCGGTGCGTCAAACCGCTTTCGCCGCGCGCCAACTTCTCGCCGCCTCGATCTTGCATGTACCGCTGGCTCTGATTCTCTTGATTGTGATCGCGAAGAACGGGATTCGAACGTTCTAGCGCAAAGGACCGAAATTGGCGACCACCACCATCGATGCGCGACTGCAAGAGCTGTGGGAAACCCCCAAGACGCTCTACGGCAAGCTGGCCACAGTCGATCACAAGGAAATCGGGTGGCGATACATCGTGACAGCGATGCTGTTTCTCGTAGCGGGCGGGATCGAAGCGCTCATCATGCGCATTCAGCTGGCCGGCCCGAATGGGAGGGTACTGGGGCCGGAGGCCTACAACCAGTTCTTCACTATGCACGGCGCGACGATGATTTTCTGGTACGCCTTCCCCATTCTGGCGGGGTTTGGAAACTATCTCGTGCCGCTGATGATCGGAGCGCGCGATATGGCTCTGCCGCGCTTGAATGCGTTTGGTTACTGGACATTTCTCTTCTCGGGGCTCTTCCTCTACGCCAGCCTCTTTTTCGGCAACGCCCCGCACGCCGGCTGGTTCGCTTACGTTCCCTATACGCTGGCAACGTACTCGCCCGGTCTGGGCATGGACTTCTTCGCGCTGGCCCTCGTGTTTCTGACCGTATCCACCACGGCGGGCGGAATCAATTTCCTGGTGACCATCTTTCAGCTGCGCGCGCCGGGCATGACCATCAGCAAGATGCCCCTGTTCATGTACAGCTCGCTCACCACCTATTTTGCCGCAGTCTTTTCGCTTCCCGCGCTGACCGCCGCGCTGCTCTTCCTCGAACTCGACCGCAAATGGGGATTCCGCTTTTACAGCACGGCGCTGGGAGGGCACTCGCTGCTTTGGCAGCAGCTCTTCTGGTTTTTCGCCCATCCGTGGGTCTACATCATCTTTATTCCCGCCACCGGAATGATTTCCATGATGGTGCCGACGTTCGCGCGCTACCCCATCGTCGGCTATCCGTACATCGCCATGGCGACGATCCTGACCGGCTTCGTCGGCTTTGGCGTGTGGCTGCATCACATGTTTGCGGTTGGGGAACCACAGATGTCCATGGCCGTTTTCAGCGCGGCCAGCATGATGATTTCAGTGTTCACGGCGATCCAAGTCTTCGCCTGGATTGCTACGTTGTGGAAGGGCCGTCCCGTCATGGCCACGCCGCTCCTGTTCATCCTAGGGTTTATCGCGCTGCTGGTGATTGGCGGGCTGAACGGCGTGGTGACGGCGGTGATCCCGGTGGACTGGCAGGTGACGCAAACGTATTGGGTCGTCTCTCACATCCACTACGTAATCATCGGAGGGAATCTTTTCCCGGTATTCGCCGGTTTCTATTTCTGGATGCCCAAGATCACCGGACGCATGATGAACGAACTGGCCGGCAAGATCAGCTTCTGGCTGATGTTCGTCGGCGTGAACGTTGCGTTCTTCCCCATGCAACTTTTGGGAATCATCGGAATGCCGCGCCGCGTTTACACCTATCTACCGCACCTGGGCTTTTCCAATCTGAACCTGACCGCGACGATCGGAGCGTTCATTCTGGGGCTGGGCATCGCGATCAGCATCATCAACTTCTTCGTGAGCTCGAAGACAGGCCAACTGGCGGGCAAGAATCCGTGGAATGCGGACGGTCTGGAGTGGAGCATCGACTCTCCGCCGGCGCCCTACGCGTTTGAGCGCATTCCCACGGTAGTTTCGCGGCACCCGCTGTGGGACGATCACGACGAGTATTACGATCCCAACAACGAGCGCGTGTTCGACCAGGATCGCCTCACCCTGAGCACCACCTGGCGCGACGCGGAACCTGTTTCGCTGGCGCGGATGCCGGAAGACTCGATCACGCCGCTCGTGCTCGCGCTCACCATGTCCGTGATCTTCATCGGGATTCTGCTGACCAATCTTTGGATTTCGCTGGCGGGGGTCGTACTGTCGCTTGGCGCCGCGGCCGCATGGCTGTGGCCCAAGGACGAACCCAAGGCTCTGCTGGAACCGGTCAAGGAACGGGTGCCCGCATGAGCGCCGATTACGCCGCAGGCTTGCCGCTGCCCCTGCGCCGGGAGCCCTTCCCGGTGAACGACCGGCGCGGAAGCCTGAGCATCCTGCTGTTCATCGCGACGGAAGCGACTCTTTTCGTGATGCTGTTCGCGAGCTATTGGTACATGGGCAGGTCCGCGCCGCAATGGCCTCCCGATCCCGCGCCCAAGCTGCACTACTCGATTCCCATGCTGGCGATCTTGCTCGGGAGCAGCGCGGTCCTCCACTGGGGCGAACAGCAAATCAAGAAACATCGTGTGCGCGCGGGGATGATGGCGCTGGCGACCACCATCTTCATGGGCATCGTGTTCCTGATCCTGTCGGTGTTGGAGTACAGCGAGCACCTCGGCACGCTCATGCCGACCAAGGACGCGTATGCCTCCATTTTCTACACCATCGTCACGCTCCATGCGGCGCACGTCGTGCTGGGGCTGTGCATGCTCTCATTTGCCCTGCTCTTGCCCTCGGTCGAGCCGAGACCGGGAACGCCGCATCGGCCGTATCACAATGCGGCGCTCTACTGGCACTTCGTCGATACCGTATGGGTTTTCGTGATCATCTTCCTGTACGTGATTCCGAACATACGACAATGAACGCCGCCAACCAAAACGGGGAAAAAATCGGCCGCCGGAAACTCTGGTTCGGCATGATCGCAACGGGAGTGGCTTTCGCGGTCGACGGCTATCTGGGTTTCGTGATTACGTGGCGCACCTGTTTCATCGGCCATGGCCAATTCGGAGCGCTCTCCGTCGACGGCGTGCGCTGGCTGCTGGCCGGGATCACGGTCGCGCTGTTCATCCTGTCGCTGATGGGCGGCCGCACGTCCTACCGGCACTGGAAGCATCTGTCGGACTCCCGCGACATCACGCATGCCGAATCCTCGGGCACGACCGAGTTCGTGGCCATGCTCGGCTTCCTGTGCAGCATCGCGTTGTCCGTCGGAATCATCTGGCTGAGTTTGCCTTTGATCTTCATCAATATTTGCATGAGGGCCCGGTGAAAACGATCGTATCTACGGCTCTGCTTCTTCTTGCCGCCGCATTCGTGCTGCTCGCTGCAGGCTGCACGGGGGACAGCATCACGCCAGGGTATGTGGCGCTGACGGGAGGCAATCCGCGGGAGGGGAAAGCGGTGATCCGCCAGTTCAGCTGCGGCGCGTGCCACATCATTCCCGGAATTCGCGGGGCGCGCGGGCTGGTGGGGCCGCCGCTGATCCTGTTCGGCCGGCGCACCTTCATCGCCGGCGAAGTGCCGAACACACCGCAAAATCTCGTGCACTGGATTCAATCACCAACATCGATCGAACCGCACACCGCGATGCCCGCGCTCGGGCTTACCCAGCAACAGGCGCGCGATGCCGCCGCGTATTTGTACACGCTGCGGTGAAGGCTGGCTTTCAGTCAAAGCAGTGATCTTCGTGGACGCTAAACTCATGCTAATCCGCTCGAATCCGCGTATCTCACCCCAGGAGAAACGACATGCTTCGTCGGATCGCTGAAGTTGGCCTCGCAGTGCTCATCGCGGTCGTGATCGGGTTCTGGGTTTGGCCGCGCGTGGACAGGACACCGGCGCACGCCTCGAGCGCAGCTCGAAATACGCAGCTTGCGCCGGGCGCCGCGCAGCCCGTCTTCAATTTTGTCAGCGCGCTTCCGAAGGGAGACTGGACCGAGCCCGCGGGCGATCTGGCGAACACGCGTTACAGCCCGCTCGATCAAATCAACGCGCAGAACGCGAAGAGCCTGAAACCGATCGCGATGTTTTCCGACGGGATTCCCCACGGCCAAGAAGGCCAGCCGCTGGTGGTGAACGATACGATGTACATCGTCACGCCTTTCCCCAACAACCTGATCGCGATCGACTTGAAGAATCTGACCGGCCCGGTGAAATGGGTGTTCCATCCGCATCCCAACCCGGTGGCGCAAGGCAAGGCGTGCTGCGACACAGTGAATCGCGGCGCGGCGTATGGCGATGGAATGATCGTCTACCAACTGCTGGACGATCACGTGGTGGCCGTCGATGCCAAGACGGGCAAGCAGGTGTGGCGCACCGAGACCGGCAATGTGTATGTCGGGGAAACAGCGACGAGCGCGCCGCTCATCGTGAAGGACAAGGTTTACGTGGGCAACGCGGGTTCGGAACTGGGCGTGCGCGGAAAGCTCACGTGTCTCGATCTCAAGACGGGCAAAATCCTGTGGGTGGCCTACAGCCAGGGCCCGGATTCGGAAGTGCGCATCGGCCCCGACTTCCACCCCTACTACAAGAAGGATCAGGGCGCGAATCTCGGTGTAAAGACGTGGACCAATGACATGTGGAAACACGGTGGCGGAACGATCTGGGGCTGGATCTCCTACGATCCGGAACTGAACATGATTTACTACGGCACCGGAAATCCCGGCGTGTGGGACGCGGACATGCGTCCCGGGGACAACAAATGGTCCATCACCATTTTCGCGCGCGACGCGGATACCGGTTACGCGCGCTGGGCCTATCAGGTCGAACCGCACGACAACTACGACTACGACGAGATCATGGAGAACATCCTGATCGACATGAATTGGGACGGGCACCCGCGCAAGCTCCTGCTGCATCCGTCGCGGAACGGTTTCATGCTGGTGATGGACCGGCAAACGGGCGAACTGCTCTCGGCAAAAAAATTCGTCGACTCCACGAACTGGGCTTCCGGCTATGACCTGAAGACGGGTCTGCCGATCAAGAATCCAGCGAAAGCAACGCACGAGGGCATTGTCACGCAGGGCATCTGCCCGTCGTCCACGGGGGCCAAGGAATTCGTGCCGTCGGCCGTTTCTCCTCTGACCGGCTATCTTTACATTCCGACGCACAACACCTGCATGAATTACGAGGGATTGCACGCCAACTACATTGCGGGGACGCCCTTCCTCGGCGCGAGCGTGAAGATGTACCCGGGGCCCGGCGGTTTCCAGGGAGCGCTGGAGGCGTGGGACCTGAAGACGCAAACCCCGGTGTGGAGCGTCAAGGACAAGACCTACCCGGTTTATGGCGGCGTGCTGGCCACGGCCGGGAACGTGGTCTTCTATGGAACGCTGGAAGGCTGGTTCCGCGCCGTAGACGCGCGCACCGGCAAGATTCTTTGGCAGTACAAAACTCCGTCCGGAATTATTGGGGATCCCATGACGTTTCTCGGTCCGGACGGCAAGCAATACGTGGCCATCTACTCCGGGATCGGCGGCTGGATGGGCGCCGTGGCGTTTCCAGACATTTCGATGGACGACCCCTACGCGGCCCTGGGTGTAGTCGGCGCGATGAACGGCATCAAGCAGGCCAGTCCCCCGGGAAACAACATCTTCATTTTCGGCCTGTAGCTGGAAGGCGCGAGTGGCACGAGAACGCATGAGGTGAGGCTGTCTGAGATGCAAATCCGAATGGTTGGTTTACTGCTGATCGTCTTGGCCATAGCTTGCACCGGGTGTGAGAGTCCGGGTGTCACCGAGGGAGACGCGCCCCCCATGCCGGCAACCGCTGTCCCTGTCGGCCCCATTCCGGGGAACGGTGTGGCTCCGCCGCTCGGGTCAACTGATCCGTACATCAACAATCCGGTGGCTTTGGAGGAAGGGCGCAAACTTTTCGTCTGGTACAACTGCTACGGCTGCCACGGTGGCCACGGCGGAGGCGGCATGGGTCCCAGCTTGCGCGACCAGAGTTGGATGTATGGAAGCACGGATGCACAGATATTCTACTCCATCGCGCAAGGAAGAGGGAAGGGCATGCCCGCCTGGGGCACGAAGATTCCGGAAGACCAGATTTGGAAACTTGTGGCTTACATCAAATCCATGCGCACCCCGAACGAACCCGACCCGCCGCGTTGAACCGAGGCCCTGATGCTCTCCAGCGTTCTACTGTTTTTGCAGGTGACCGGATCGCAGTCCATGTTAAGCCCCGCCGGGAAGGGGGCGCACCGGATTTCGACCCTGGGTTGGATTGTGTTCCTTGCGCTGCTCTCGATCAGTTTTCTCATGTGGATTCTGATTGCGTGGCTTGGCGTGCGGCACCGCGGGAATTTCGGCATTCGTCCTCCGGCCGATGCAGAAGGCGGGCAGGATTGGATTTTGACCGGAGGATTTGTCATTCCATTCATCGTGTTGACGGTTCTGTTCGTCCTGAGCCTGGACACGCTGTCGAAGTTTCCGATGAAAGACGGGGTGGACCCGCCGCCTGACATCGTAGTGATCGGCCACCAGTGGTGGTGGGAAATTCACTACGTCGACGGCCCGCTCGACGAGCACTTCATCACCGCGAACGAGCTCCATATTCCCTTGGGGCGTATGGTCGACATCCAATTGCGCAGCGCCGACGTGATCCATTCGTTCTGGATTCCCACACTTCATGGTAAAGAGGACCTGATCCCGGGAATGCCGAACATGATCCGCATCGAAGCCGACCAGCCGGGAATCTATCGTGGGGAGTGCGGGGAATTCTGCGGCGATCAGCACGCGAACATGGGCATGCTGGTGATCGCTCAAACGCCCGCCGAATACGCGGCGTGGCTGGCGGATCAAAGACAGCCTGGCGCAACTCCGATGACCGACCAAGCGAGAGCGGGCCAACAAGTTTTCCTCAACGCCGCCTGCGCTTTGTGCCACACCGTTCGCGGGACGGACGCCGGGGGCACCTATGGCCCGGACCTGACGCATATCGGCTCGAGGATGAGCCTCGCCGCAGATACATTGACCAACAACACCGGAAGCCTCGAAGCCTGGATCACTCACGCGCAATCGTTGAAGCCCGGGGTCGCTATGCCCGACCTCACGCAATTCAACGGAGTCCAACTGCGCGACCTCGTCGCCTACCTGCAGCAGCTCAAATAAACATCAGCGCCAGCGCACAATTTCTGCCGCAGCGCACCACCCGATTGAGCCGACGGGGGTGTTTCCGGCGGCTGAGTTGAGAGAAAACCTGTATGGCGCGGCCAAGAGAGAGCGCCCATGCTGAAACCGGTGCGGCTCGGCGTCTGCTGCAGGCTGCTGTGCTTCCGCTTCCGGAATGCCGCGACAAGGCGAAACTGCTTTGTGGTGGCTACCACTTCTTCATTTCATAGGGACGGTGGCGGAGAGATCGTTCAACACAGCAGAGCGGATGACCGGGCCGCACACATTTTTCCAGGGAGAATTTATGTACCACCACGTGAAGCAGCTGATGTACACGGTGAACGTCGGCGAGCCGGACCCGAAGTTCGGCAACATGCTGCTCGAACAGTTCGGCGGCGCAAATGGCGAACTGGCCGCGGCCATGCAATATTCAGTGCAAGGGTTAAATTGTGAAGACCCGAAACGCAAAGACCTGCTGATGGACATCGGAACGGAGGAACTCAGCCACCTGGAAGTGGTGGGCACGCTGGCGCGCATGCACTTGAAGCCAACGAAGAAGAAGCGCGGCGCCGCGGAAGCTGACCCGCTGATCGCCATCGCAGGAGGCGGAGGCGTTTCTCTGTTCAACTCGATGGGCGATCCCTGGACCGCCGACTATCTGAAAGTGACCGGGGAACTCGATGTGGACCTGCGCGGCAATATCGCCGCCGAGGCCCGCGCCAAGATCGTTTACGAGCGCCTGATCGGCTTCACGCAGGATTCGGGAACGGTGGATGCGCTGAAGTTCCTGATGACGCGTGAAATCACGCACATGAAAGCTTTCATGCTGGCCCTCGAGAGTCTGGGCAAGGACCCGCTGAAAATCGGAGAGATCGACCCGGATGCGAAGTGGGTGAACAAATACTTCGACGACTCGACAGGCGACGGCGATGAAGGCACGAACGCGCGCGGGCCGTGGAACGAGGGGCACGATTGGGAATATGTGGAAGCGCCAGCCGCGCGCGATCTAAAAGCCCTGGCGGCAAAAGCTGGGAGGAAATAGGGAGGGAAAGAAAGCGGGGGAGCCGGAGCCACAGGCGGAAAATGTCGATCGGCGCTGCTTCGCAGTATTCGAGCACGCCAGCCGAATGGCCAGTGGCTCCGCCCCGGACAGTGTCTATGCGTGGCGGGTCATGTAGTAATAGATAGTCGGGGTAACGAAAAGCGACAGAATCATGGCGATCAGCAGGCCGCCAATCACGGAAACGGCGAGCGGCTGCAGCATCTGCGAGCCCGAACCGATGGCCAGCGCCAGCGGCAACATACCGGCGATTGCTGCGATGGCGGTCATCACGATGGGCCGCAACCGCCTGCGTCCCGCCTGAAAGATGCACTCCGCACGAGAGAAACCGGCCGAGCGGAATTTTTCATCCGCGTCGAGCAGCAGAATGCCGTTTTTCGCCACGATCCCGATGACCATGATCAGACCCATAAAGGAAGACAGGTTGAAGGTGATTCCGGTAAAAAACAGGGCCACGAACACGCCCGCCGTGGAAAGGACGGCAGCGATCAGGATCGCAACCGGCGCCGCAAAGCTCTTGAATTCGAACAGCAGCACGAGAAAGACGAAGACAATGGCGAGCGCGAGCACCAATGTGAGATCACGGAATGACTGTTGCTGCGTCTTATAGAGTCCGCCATATTCGATACGAATCGAGGACGGCATATTCAGCTTGGCCAGCGCGTCCTTGACTGCGGAGATTCCGTGGCCCATGTCGAGGCCTTCGAGGCGCGCTGTGACTTGAACGTAACGCTGCTGGTTGTCCTGGAGAATTTCGGTTTGCCCGGGCAATTCGGTCATTTCGGCAAGCGAGCCGAGGTTGGCGGTCTGGCCGGTGGGGGAGACAAGCAGCGTGTTGTTCATCGCCGAGAGCGACGAGCGCACGTCGGCCGGAAAACGGATGCGCACGGGGTAGGGACGATCGTTGATGACCATGGGCTGCGAGGTCTCTACGCCGTCGAGCATGGCGGCCGCGTTGTTGGCCACGTCCTGAGGCGTGAATCCGGCATGAGACGCTCGCGCGGTGTTCACGCGGAACGACACGGCCGGGCCGCTGGTGGTGGAATCGATGCCATTGTCGATGTCGACCACCGGATTCTTGCCGCCGACCTGGATCTTGCCGATGGCGTCGGCCACGCGCGGCGCCCATTCATCGAGCAGCTTGGCATCAGGAGAAAACATCATGATGTCGATGGGCTGAGGATTGCCGGTAAGGTCGCCGATCATGTCCTGCAGTTTCTGGACGAGGTCGATATCGACAGCGGGCTCGGTGGCGTTCACCTTCCGGCGAACCTCGTTCTCGATGGAGAAGATGCTCCGGCTGCGCTTGGTTTTGAGGTCCGCAGAGATGTCACCGGTGTTCGCTTCGGTGACCGCGGCGAGTCCCAATTGCAGGCCGGTGCGGCGCGACGTTCCTTTGACTTCGGGAATCGAGCGGATGATCTGCTCGATATGCGTGATCATGCGGTTCGTTTCCTGCAGTGACGCTCCCGGCGGCGTAACGTAATCGAGGATGAAACTGCCTTCATCCATTTTCGGCAGCAGGTCGGACCCGATCTGCTGGTAGCAGATGTAGGAGATCGCAATCAAAGCGACCGCCAGGACCGGAACCCAGACCGGATACTTCAGACTGCGGCGGAACCAGCGTTCGTAGAAATGGATGACACGGCCGAAGGCGCCTTTCATCAAGTGCTCTTCTTCGGCTTGCAGCAGGTGAGTCAGTTCGCGCTTTCTTCTTTCTTCCTCGGAGTTGCGCTCGCGCGTTCTCCTCAATTGTTCATCGGTTTCTGATGCCGTGCCCTGCGGCGGCGCGTCGCCGGCAGCGCGGGGCGAGGCCATCACAGCAGATTCTGAATGTGGATGGCCGTCGTCGTGCGCCGGTTGCCCTTTCAGCAGATATACGCAGAGCGTGGGCGTCCAGGTGAGAGCGAGCGTGAGCGAGGTGAGCAATGCCGCGCCGATGGTGACGGCCATGGCGCGGAAGAAGACGCCGGTCACACCGGTGATGGCGATGAGCGGAAGGAAAACCACGACGGGCGTCAGAGTCGAGCCGACGAGCGCCGTGGAGAGCTCGCGCAGCGTGAGTGCGACCGCCTCAAATCTGTTCTCGCCGGACTCGCGATGGAGAACGACGTTCTCGATCACCACGATCGCGTCGTCGATGATCAATCCGACGGCGGCGGCCATTCCGCCCAGGGTCATCAGGTTGAAGCTTTCGCCGAGGAAGCGCATCACGATAAAGGTGACCAGCAAACTGATCGGAATGACCATCCCGGCGATGAACGACGTGCCCCAGTCGCGCAGGAACAGCACGAGAACTGCGGAAGCCAGCAGCAGCCCGATCAAAATGGCGTCGCGCACGCTTTTGATCGATTGGCCGACGATCCACGACTGATCGTAAAACGTGCTGACGTGCACGTCGGGCGGCAGAGTTTGTTCAATCTTCGCAAGTTCCGCTTTGACCGCGGTGGCGACTTGCATCGTATTGCTACCGCGCTGGCGATTGACGTTGATAAGAACTGCCGGTTTGCCGTCTGCGGTGACGATCGTAAAGTGCGGCTGGTATGCAGGCGCCACCGTAGTCACGTCATTCACGTAAATGGGTGTGCCGTCGGGTGAGTTCTTTATGAAAATCCGGCCGAGTTCCTGCGCGTTGTGCGCCTGCGCAGTGATCAAGCCAAGGTACAACTGATGCTTCTGAGGGAAGAGACCCGGCGACTGGATGATGTTCGAACGGTCGACCGCGGCGAGAATGTCGGAGATGCTCACACCGGTGACGCGCAGCTTGGCGGGATCGGGGATGATATGGAACTCGGGGACTTCGTCTCCTTGAATCAGAATCGTGCCGACGCCCGTCAGGCTCGCCAGCCGCGGTTTGATGTCATACGTAGCCATCTCCCAGAGCTGCTCTTGCGAAAGAGTGCTCGACGTAAGGCCGTATCCCAGGATCGGAAAGCTGGAGAACTCGAGGCGTTCGCTGCTCACTTTGGCGGTAGGAGGGAGGGTCGTCTCGACGCGCGCGAGAGCCGCATTCACGCGCTGAAGAGTCTGGAACATGTCCACGCGCCAACTGAAGTACAGGTCGATTTCGGCCGAGCCGCGGCTGGTAATCGACTGCACATCCTGAATGCCCTGGACGCCACTGACCGCTTCCTCGATGGGGCGCGTAATCGTGACGAGCATCTGGTCGATTGGCATCACGCCATTATCGACACCCACCATCACGCGTGGGAAATCGGTCGTTGGGAAAACGGAAATGGGGATGCCGAACAGCAAATAGCCGCCGACCACCGCGAGCGTGACGATCAGAAAAATGATCGACTTGTGCTCGCGTGCAAACCAGTAACGGTTGGGTTCGGGTGGCGGCGGCTGCGTCCGCTGTTTTGTCGCGGCCGTATTCGTGGTCACCTCGTGCGAATCGGTCATTCGTTCCCGCCCGCCGCGGCGCCCCTCGATGACGAAGCGCTACTCGAGACGCTCACTTTGGTTCCGTCCGGCAAGCCATACGCGCCGGCAGACACTATCTGCTGGCCGGATTTGAGCCCGCTGACTATCTGCACTGTACCGCCTTCGCGAATCCCAGTTTTGACGGCGGTCTGATGAGCGATGTCGTCCGGACCGATGACCATCACGGAGGTGCTGCCGTCTTGCGCGGTGAGCACGGCCTCGGCGGGAACCACGAGCGCGTCTTTCACGCTTTTGGCCACGATCTTCAAACCTACGGTTGAGCCGGGCTTCAGTTTGTCTCCGGGATTCTTGGCTTCGACCCAGACCTGGACCGTCGTGCTGTTGGGATCGAGGGCCGGGCTGACCACGCTGACCTTCGCGGGCACCGCGGATCGATCCTGCGCGGGGTCCAGCGTCGCGGAATCGCCAAGGTGCAAGAGAGCGGCCTGCTCGGGAGAAACATAGGCGCGTCCGATCACATGCTGCAGATCCATGATGGTCATCAGAGGCGTACCCGCCGTAGCCATCTGGCCTTCGTACAGCGGGCGATCGGTGACCACGCCGGTGATGGGACTGCGAATCTGCGAGTATTGCAGGTTGGCCAGCGCGGCTTGGTACGCGCCCTTCGCCGAGGCGAGCTGGCCTTTGGCCGAATTGAGAGCCGCCGATTTCCCGATTTTCTGCAGGCCTGCAAGGTGGGCCTCGGCGATCTGATACTGATTGTTCGCTTGGATGTAAGCCACATGCGATTCATTCACCAGGTTGAGCGCGGTGGCGCCTTCCTGATACAGCTTCAAACGGCTTTCGTACACATCGCGAGCCGCTTGCATCGCCTGCCGCGTTTGTTTCACGTCCAATTCGGCCGTTTGAACGTCCGCTGGGACGTTCACCTGAGTGGCTGTGTCGTAGGCCGCCTGGGCCTGCTCGTACGCGCCCTTCGCCTGTTCCACCGCCGCTTGCAAATCCTTGTTCTCGAGTTGCGCGAGCAATTGGCCCGCATGCACGCGGCTCCCCCGGTTGGCGTAAAACTTCTCGATGGGCGCGCTGATCTTCGGCACGATCGACGCTTCGCTCTTCGGGTAAAGCACGGCTTCCGTTGAGACGATTTCGCGAATCGTTCTCGACTCAACCGTCGCGGCCTGCACCGCGACGGTGGGAGTCGCCTGGGGCGCCTTTCCGGAGCATCCCGCGCACACCAGAATCGCGGTCATTGCAAAAGGAAGCGCAAAGGCGAAGATGGCAAGGCGCGTGCCGCGATCGAATCGATGAGGCTTGGCGATTTCTGTGCTGGGGCTCGTCATGGATCAAAAGCTCCCTGTGACTGTCTGAAGCGTGGCGATCGCCGTGCGGTAGCGCAGCTCCGCATTCGCATACGCATTGCGGGCCTGCGTCAGCGTATTCTCGGCGGTAACTACGTCAAGCGCCGCGGTTTCGCCCGCCTGGTAGCGCAAGTTAATCAAACGAAGGCTCTCGGCCGCAAGCTCAGCGGTGTGGCGCGACATGCGCACGCTATCCTGCGCGACCAGCGCCTCATTATAGGAACTAAAAAGATTGTTCAGCAGTTGCCGCTGCGCCTGGCTCAACTGGAGGCGCGCCTGATCGCGTTTGTATTCCGCCTGGTGAAGCTTGCTGCGCAGCGTGCCCCAGTCCCAGACGGGCACGTTCACGCCGGCCGTGATGAAATAGCCGAGATTCGGGAGGACACCTTTTGTGGTGTCTTCGACGTTGATACTGTGCAGCGCGTAATAATTCGCTTCGATCCCGTAGACGCTGTCCGTGTAGAAATCGGGCAGAAAGGCGCCCTTCGCGGCGAGCACATCCGTTTTGGCCTGGCGAAGAGTTTGCATGGCTAAGGCCAGATCAGGGTTCTTGTTTCCGGCCATGCGCTGCGCTTCGGTGAAGGGAGGCAGTGCGACCGGCGTGTCCAGATCGTCTACCACCGTGAAGTTGACGTTCAACTGCGGAAAAATCAGGACCGCCAGATTCAGCCGTGCGGTGTCCATGGCCAGTTCCGCGTCATTCAAAGCCTGCTCTTGCTGGCGGTATTGCACTTCCGCCTGGATCACGTCGCTGTGCGAGACCTGGCCCACCCGCTCGGCGTCTTGCGTGATTTGGTAGAAGCGCTTGGCGGTGTCCGACGCGGTTTGCGCGGTGGCGTACTGGCGTTGGGCTACCACGAGGCCGTAGTAGAGATTCGTGACCGTCACGGTCAGGCCGCGGCGCGCGATTTCGGCTCTGGCCTGGGCAATGGCCTGGGCGGCGCGCGCGTGATTGTAGGTCGTCAGCAAATAGTTCGCCGGCGAAAGATCTTCGTGGAAGACTCCCCAGGAGCGGTAGACGTGCACGCCGTCCTGCGTGACGAACCGGCCGACCGCGGTCCTTCCGCCGTTTCCCTGGGTGAGCAGGGCCTGGGATGTGTAACTGATCGTCGGCAGGATGGCATTGCGGGCCTGCACGCGATCTTCTTTGGCGATTTTCGCGTCGTACAGCACGCTCTGAAACTGCGCATCGTATTTGCTCGCGCGATCGAGCGCATCTTGCAAGGTGATGGTCGCCGGCGGAACGGCCTGATTCGGGCCCTGGGGCTGCATAAGCTGGGTTTCCGGCTGCGGCGCGCCTCCGCTTTGGCTCCCGAACGGCACCTGCGGCGCGGCCTGGCCGGATTGAGCGTGCGCGGACGCGCCGTCCACCTGCCCGCGCGGATCACCCGGAGTCACTCTCAACGGCTGGTTGCGGCCGGTCGGAGTTGCTAACGGCTGGGCCATCAGCGTGACTTTTTCGGGCTTCGCATTCGTCTGAGCACACGCGGGCGAAACGGCAAGCGCGAGGGCTGTCGCAGCCAGCGCGGCCCATTTCATACATCGAAACCGTCGCACCGCTCCGAGTGCGTGATGCAAGCGCGCCTCCACCGGCAAAAGCGCATAGGAACTCACTGTCTCTCGCTTGCGATTCATCGTGTCCTCCGAAATGCGCAATTCAGCACCGGCACTCAGGATAGAGACGGCCGAACTTCTGCGTCTTTAGAATAAAACCACAAGTTAGCTTCTGAACACGAAAAGCATCTGAAAACCGCACCTTGCGGGTGCGCCGGATGACAACGTGTACAGCACTTTACCGGAGAAACGCGGTGACGGCTTTCAGGCAACGCGCCTCGGTAAGGCCTCCGCCTCAGTCGCGCGCGAGCGGAATGCGCACGTGAAACGTCGACCCTTTTCCGAGCGCGCTCTCTACGCGGATTTCGCCGCGATGGACTTCGGCGATCCATTTGCCGATCGCAAGCCCCAAGCCGGTGCCTCCCGATTCGCGGGAGCGCGCGCGATCGGCGCGATAGAAGCGGTCGAAAACCCGCGTGATGTCCTCCGCCCCGATTCCCGTTCCGGTGTCGCGAATATCCGCGACGGCGAAACCGTCGTCCGATCCAAGGCGCGCATCGATTTCTCCGCCTGCTGCTGTGTACTTCACCGCGTTGTCGAGCAGGATCATAAACAGGCGTTCGAGAGATGCAGCGTCGCCTTCCACCCAGAGCGGATTGTGGGGCGCGGACGCGCGGAAGCTCAGGCGCTTCGATTCGGCCAGCACGCGCGCCTCGCGGCAGGCGTTGTCGAACGCGACGCACAGATCGTTGCGGATCATGGGCAGCTGCCCTGAGGCCGAGTCGGCGCGCGCCAGAAACAGCAATTGCCCGATCATGCGGGAAATTTTCTCGGACTCTTCGAGAATGTGCGAAAGGGCTTCTCGATATTCGGCTTCCGAGCGAGGCTTGCGCAGCGCGATTTCCGCATTCGTGCGCATGATGGAGACGGGCGTGCGCAGCTCGTGCGAGGCATCGGCGGTGAACTGCGTGATGCGCTGGAAAGCCGCTTCGAGGCGCGCCAGCATTTCGTTCAGCGTGGCGGCCAGGCGCTGGAGTTCGTCGCTGGCGCGCGGAACGGCCAGGCGCCGCGAGAGATCCTGCGCGCCAATGCTGCGGGCGGCCCGGGTGATTTCGTCAACCGGTGCGAGCGCGCGCCGGCTGAGCAGGAGGCCGACCAGAGCGGCCAGAATGAGGAAGAGCGGCGCGAGGGCGTAGAGCAACTCGCGAAAGCGTTCGAGCGAGCGCCCGAACTGCCGGGTCGAAGTGCCGACTTCGATGTCGTACACCGTGCCTCGTATCGCCACCGTTTGACGGAGGAAGCGGAACCATTCGCCGCTGATGCGTGCGTTGAACGGGTGCCCGATCGCGTGTCCGGGGCCAGGCTCGACTCCATTTTGCATGGCCGGCGTCGCGTAAATGACCGAGCCGTTTTGATACGACACGCGCAGGAGCGAACCTGCGCCTTCGCTTTCGAGCAGTTCCGAAAATTCATCTTGAACGGCAGGCAGTCCTTGGGGCATGTCGTCCTTGATGATGTCGCGAACAGCCTCGTAGCGATGCAGCAGTTCCGCGTCGACGGTGGCGCGGATGCTGTGATGCATGGCGAAATACGCGGCCGCGCCAAATAGCGCCAGCGACAAAGCCAGCATCAGCGAGTACCAGGCGGTCAGCCGCGCGCCAATGGATAAGGCTTTCAATCCCTCGTCTCCTCACGGCTTTCCGGGCGCACGCAGTATCCGAAACCGCGCACGGTATGAATCAGCTTTTCCTTCTGTCCCTGGTCGACCTTGGTGCGCAGCAAGCGGACAAACGCATCCAGAGTGTTCTCCTCCACTTCGGCGTCCAGCCCCCAAACCGCTTCGATGATGGCGCGCCGCGAGGCCACGCCGCCCGCGCGCCGCATCAGAAATTCGAGCAGCCGGTACTCCGTCTGGGTCAAATGAATTTCCTGCTTTCCGCGGAAGACCTGATGCGTGCGCAAGTCCAGGGTCAAATCCGCGGTTTCCAGCCGGTTGCTCGGCGCTGCAGCCGGGCGGCGCGCCAGCGCGCGAAGGCGCGCCAGGAATTCGGCAAAGGAGAACGGCTTGGTGAGGTAATCATCCGCGCCCGCATCCAGACCCTTGACGATGTCGGGAACGGCGTCGCGCGCTGTGAGCATCAGAATCGGCATGGTATTTCCGCTTTTTCTCAGGCGCCGCGCCACTTCCAGGCCGTCCATGCGCGGCAGCATCCAGTCCAGGACCAGCACGTCGAATTGGTACGCCCCGGTCATTTCCAGGCCCTCGGCGCCATCGCGCGCCACGCTCACCACGTGGTTTTCTTCCTCGAGCCCCTTCTGCAGCAGTTCGGCCATGCTTCGGTCGTCCTCGACAATCAACACGCGCATCGACACCGTCCTCGAGAGTGCACCATCCGCCTGAAATATATCTGAAAACGGTCGAAAATGCCGCGAACAGCGGCGCAGCGATGAAACCGACGGGATGGCTATCTGCAAGTGATTCGCCGGTGAGGCCTGATAGACTACACTCGCTGATCGACGGCGGGGGTATTTGTGGCGCTCTGGAAATGGGTCGTGAGAGTCACCATTGCTTTTGCAGTGTTCGGCTACTTCATCTGCATCGGTCTGTTCTTCGCACCCCTGAGCTGGCGTTTGCCACCTATAGTGGTGTACGCGATATGTCCACCTGCCCTGCTGACCATTACCGTCGACCTATCGTTTCGGACCGTGGCGCTCATGCTGGCGCCAATGAATGCGCTTGTCTATGGAACGGCCGGAGGTGTCGTGACTGTGATTGCGCTGGGGATCTTGGTGGAGTTTCGTTCGCGACGGTAGCTTTACGCTCTTGGAGCGATTTAACCATGTCGGCGGCCTTTGAGGACGGAAGAGGTAACACTGCAGTCCGTGGCCGGCTGCACGAGCCCGAACGCGCCAATGGCGACGCCATCCTGTTGACCCACGGAGCGGGCGCAGATAGCGAATCGAAGCTGCTGGTTGCGATGGCGACCGCGTTCGAGGCGCTTGGGTTCCTCGTGTTGCGCTTCGATTTGCCGTTTCGCCAGCAGCGCCCGCATGGCCCGCCGCGTTTCGGCAGCGCGGAACGCGATCGCGACGGAATCCGCCGCGCCATCGAAGTGATGAAAGAGAAGGGGCCACGTCGCATTTTTCTGGGCGGGCATTCTTACGGCGGGCGCCAAGCGTCGATGTTGATCGCGGAAGAGCCGGAACTCGCTGATGCGCTGCTCCTGCTCTCCTATCCGTTGCATCCGCCGCGAAACCCGGAGCAGCCGCGCACGGCGCATTTCCCGAAACTGAAGCGGGCCGCATTTTTCATTCACGGTGCGCGAGACCCATTTGGATCGATTGCGGAAATGAACGCGGCAATCGAGTTCATTCCCGCACCGCACACGATTCTGGAAGTTGAAGGCGCCGGACACGATCTGCTGGGGAAAAATGCGGGGAGCGACCTGCCGGCCCGAATTGCAGCGGAATTCCGAGCGTTCGCACGTCGCGAGGTTTGAGTCCCAGCTCGAGAATTTCGCGTGCCGTCCAGCAACAAAACAACGGCGCAAGCAGACGGAATCAAGAGCTGGAATGATCGAGTTGCAAGCGTGTCTGCAGCACGCGAAGAATCGTATCGCGCGAGATCATGCCCACAATATGGTGGTCGGAGATGACCGGCATCTGATTGATGTCTTGCGTCTGCATGCGCTGCAAGACACCGAGGACCGGCTCTTCCGGCGTAGCCCAGTGAATCTTATCGGCCGGCAGCATCACGGCCTGGAGTGCCGTGCTAGGCCACTCGTCGCGGGGCACGGAACGCGCCGTCGCCAGGGTAATGAGTCCCACCGGCTCGGTCCCTGCAAGAGCAACATGGCACCGCCGGCCGGTCCGGAACACCTCCTGGACGTACTCCTCGACGGACATATCGCGCGGCACGGTGGGAACATCGGTGGTCATGACGTCCTCCGCGCGAACGCCCGCGAGCATATTGCGGAGGGCGACATGCGCCCAGCTCTGTTGCGCTGCCGAAAGCAAGAACCAGCCGATAAATGCCAGCCACAGCCCGTCGACCCAATTGCCGTTCAACGCTTGCCAGAGGCCAATGCCAATCATGGCGTACGCGAAGAATTTGCCCGCGCTTGCGGCAATGCGCGTGGCGCGCGTGAAATTGCCGGTTGCCCACCAGGCCAGGCTTCGCAGCACGCGGCCCCCGTCCAGGGGAAAGCCGGGCAGAAGATTGAACAGCGCAAGAATGCCATTCGACCACGCGAGCCAGTAAGCGGCGGCGTGCACCATCTCTCCGGCCGGGACGTACCGCCAGATAATCCAGAAACAGCCCGCCAGCAAGAGGCTTGAAACCGGCCCGGCAATCGCCACGTTGAATTCCTGCTTCGCATTGGCCGGATCGCGGGCGATCCGCGACAGCCCGCCGAAAACGAACAGGGTGACCGATTGCACCGGAATCTCGTAGTGCTTGGCCATCACACTGTGGCTCAGCTCGTGGAAGATGAGCGACGCAAGGAACAGCAAGCTGGTGACGATCCCCAGCAGCCAGTGTTGCTGCGAGGTCCACTGCGGATGTTGCGACCGGAACTGGATGGCCAGCGTGATGGTGATGAGAAGGAAGAGAATGAACCAGCTGACGTCGAGGTAAAGCGGGATTCCGAAGATTCGACCGAGGGGGATCCCGGACTCGTACCCAGGTTGTTGGGCAGGTTTAGCCATCCAAACCCCCGCGCACATTCTATGGCTGTTTCGCATTTTCCACAAACGAGCCGGACGCGCGCGACTGCGGCGCAGTGACTGGCGTGACGCCGTGTCGATTTTGACACGCGCGTGCGGTAATGGCCGCAATGTGCAACCTCGCGTTGTCGTAAGCTCCTTGTTTTCAGAAGCAATCTGATGGGTTACGCATTGCAGAATACGCCTGTGGACGGCCGAACGAAGGCTTCATCAAGGCGCTTCAAAGGCGGGTCCGGCGAAGGGAGAAGGCAATGGATCGCATGTTCGATTTTGCAGGAGTAGCCGGCGCAATCGTGCTTTCGATCATGTTTGGCGTGTATGTGGAGTGGCTCGCCCTACGCGCTTTGATTCGCTTCCTGCCCGCCACCCGTCCAGTGACAGGCATGAGAGCGCCCGCGACCGCGATCAAGAGGGACAGGCAGCCGAACCAGTCGCGGGCGGCATGACTTTGGCAGTAAGAGATTCCCGGGCCGCCGATCAACTGCCAAGACACAGTTCAGATGCAGCAGGGTGGCGGCAGAAGCGAATGGCGGCCAGGGGAGCAACGCCGGCAAACCCCTTGCAGGTGGCTGCGCGCGGCGGGCTCAGAGGCGGTGTGCAGGCTGTATTGAGGATCATTGTCTTGCGGCATGTCGAGATCCTTGAAACGGCCAGCACGAGCCGCTGACGATCCCGGGTGCGCAGCCATCCGCCGGCGGAGGCGAGAGTCGCGGATTCGTTGGCCCGAGCCCATGTGATATTATGACCGGCCACGAACGCGACTCCGATGCCGTACGACCCCATCCGGCGCCGGCTGTGCCTGGTTGCCAGCGCGCTTTTTCTCGCCATTTTCTCGCTGAATCCTCCGGATTTCGCCCGCGCGCAGTCTGCGGTGCAAAACGAAACCTCGAGGACCCAAAGGGACGCTGCGAAATGGGGTGGTTCGGTGGAAACTCTTGTGGATCGAATCGCGGCGCTGGCACAAGTTTCCGAGCCCGCATCCCTGGACATAAGCAACATCTCTTCGCTGAACGCGGATGAGGTATCTGCAATCGCGGAGGCTTTGCGCACCGAACTGGGCAAGCGCCTCCACCTGGTTCCCGATTCCGAGGCGAAGACCCAAGTGATCGTGACGCTGTCGGAAGGCGCCACGGGGTACGTCTGGGTAGCCCAGGTGCGCAGCGGCAGCGCGGAACAGGCGGCCATGGTTTCGATTCCAAAACAGGCGGCGTCTGTTCCGCGTGGCGAGCGGCCCGCCATGAGCCTGCAGCGGAAGCTGGTTTGGAGCCAGCCGCAGCCGTTCCTCGATTTTGCTGCTCCTGACGCGAGCGTCCCCGGTGACACCCGCATGATCGTTCTGGAACCCACGCAGATCGATTTCTACATCTCGCAGAATGGCAACTGGGTTGCCCAAAAGCCGATGCTGTTGCAGCCGGCCGCACCGTTCCCGCGGGATGTTCGAGGCATGATCTGGCATTCGGGAGGCGATTTCGAAATGTTAGTGCCGGGCGAATCGTGTTCGGGCATGGCCGCGGATGCTGCGCAGTTGAGCTGCGCGCCGTATCCTTCCACGAATCCCCTGATGAACTGGCCATTAGTCACCGGCGGACCGCAGCGCGAGGACGCCCAATTCCAGTCGAATCGCAATTTCTTCGACGGCTTGGCCGCCTTGCATGGGGCGCAGCAAAGCAAGCTGCCGCCCTTCTATACCGCCGCGGTAAAGAGCACATCCTCGGGTTTGGTCTGGCTGCTCGCCGGACTGGACGGCAAAGCGCGCTTGTACGACAGCAGCGAAAAACTCGCGGCCACATTTTCGGGCTGGGGCGACGATGTGGCCACGATCGATACAGGCTGCAATGATTCCTGGCAAGTGCTGGCAAGCGGCGCGGGCGACTCGGCGCAGCCCGATCACATCCAAATTTATGAGATTCACAATTACCCGCAATCACAGAGCACGTCCGCACCGGCTGATTCGCAAGCACAGATAGGGCCGCCCGAAGCCGTTGCCGTAGGCCAGCCGCTCGAATTTTCCGGGCCGGTTCTGGCCTTGTGGGCGTCCGCGGACCTGAAATCGGCGCGCGTGGTTTCGCTCAATCTTCAAACGGGGATGTATGAAGGCTCGATTATCTCTGTTTCTTGCGGCCAGTAGCGTAGCCCTTGCCGCGCTGCCCGCATTCACGGCGCGCAGGCCGCGATATGGCGGCACGCTGGTGCTGGAAACTGGCGCAACCGTGACGTCAGCGGATCCTCACGCTGCTGCCGCCAACGCGCAGGAGGCGCGCGCGAAACAGCAGATCGACGAGTTGATTTACGCTCACCGCAATCCGGACGGCACCTTCAGCGGTTCCGGCCCGTTTCAAATCAAGACCTGGGGGAAAGAGGCCGTGCTGGCGGCGAATGAGAACTACGACCAGGGCCGTCCCTTCGTCGATGAAGTCGACATTCGAATGGGCCGCGCGCTGAAAGATCGCCTGATCGACCTCCAGTTGGGCAAGGCCGACATCGCCGAGATCCCCGCCGCGCAGGCGCGAGGCGCCGCCGCAAGCGGAATCCAGGTCAGCCGGTCGCAGCCGGATGAATTGATCGCGCTGGTTTTTAACGCCAAAGGCCCTGCAGCAAACGATCGCCGGATTCGCGAGGCCGTGGCGTCGACCATCGATCGCGCGGCCATCGTGAATTTCATCCTGCAGAAGGATGGCGAGCCGGCCGGCGGCCTGCTGCCGCAATGGTCGAGCGGGACCGCGTTCCTGTTTTCGACCGCTGCGGACCCGGGTCACGCAAAGGAACTCTGGTCGCAAATCCCCGCGCCGCCCACGATTTCATTGGGATATGATTCGGGCGATTCGCAAGAACAGGCGATCGCCGAGCGAATCGAGGTAAACGCGCAGGGAGCGGGAATCCCCATCGCGCTGCAGGCGATTCCGGCTGGCGTGGCAATCCCTGGCGCCGACGCGCGTCTCATGCGCCTGAGGATGCCATCGGCGATTCCGCAGGCTGCGCTTGCGCATTTACTTGGCGTGCTGAATCCCATTGCGGGGCTGAGTACCGGCGGCGACGCGCTTACAGATTCCGCCGGCCCGCAGCAAATCTACGACGCGGAATCGAGCGTGGTTCGGAGTTTTTCAGTCGTCCCCATCGCTTGGATTCCGCAGGTGTACGGTTTGAGCGCCCGCGTGCGGGACTGGAGCGCGCCCGGACCCGGGGAGACCTGGCCGCTGGCCGACGTTTGGTTGGATAATATGGACGCCCAGCCACAGAAGGGAAGTTCGTGACCTTCCGGAGCAAACTGTTCTGGCTCTTTACCGCGGCGCTGGTGTTCTCGATCGCGCTGATTGCGGCGGGAGTCACCGTAGTGGCGCGCAAGGCTTTTACGGAGAACAACGCGCAGCATACGGATGCGCTCGTCGCGCAGTTCCAGCACGAGTTCGAGCGGCGCGGGCAGGATGTAGCGCGGCGCGTGCAGGGGATTGCGAACGCCGACCGCACCGTCCGCATGGCCATTGCGCTGGCGCGCCCGAACGCCGACGCTTCGGTCTATGTCGACGACGCGCAGGGAGTCTCCCGCTCCTATCATCTGGACATCCTTGATTTCGTCGGCGACGACGGCAGCATCATTTCTTCCGCCGAATACCCCGCGCGCTTTGGCTACAAACTGCCGTGGATCAAGTCGCTCACAACAGGGAAAACACTGGACTGGGTGGCGCAGGGCCCGCTTCTGATGAAGATCGACACGCAGAAGGGGGCGGCGGTCGGGCTGCTGGCGATTTCGACGGTGCGCGTGGGCGACAAGAACCTGTACATCGTCGGCGGCGAACGCCTGGGAAAAGAATTCTTGGGTTCGCTGGTCCTGCCCGTGGGAATGCGCGCGCTCCTTTATTTGAACCTCACCCCAAAATTCGATCCAGCCAACCTGGTGGACGAACGCGGCCCCATCCAGGAAGCGCAACGGTTCGAGCGCTTCATTCAGCGCGAGCAAAAACAAGCGACGGACCAGACGTTCAGCGTCAAGTGGACGTCCGATCCAAAGAGCGCCGAGGTCTTTCACGAGTTGCCGTTGCGTGGGCGCGACAGCGACCTGCTGGGTATTCTCCTGGTAGGCAGCTCGCAGCGGGAGGTCGTGATTCTGGAACGCCGCATTCAAGCGCTGGCGGCCGCGGCGGTGGTCGTCGGCTTGCTCATCGCATTGCTGCTCAGCTGGTGGGGCGCGGCTCGCGTGACCCAGCCCATTCGGCAACTGGCCCAGGGCGCTCGCGCGGTCAGCGAGGGCAATTGGGACACGCGCGTCAGCGTGCGTGGAGGAGACGAAGTCGGCCAATTGGCGGGCGCTTTCAATCAAATGACCCGGCAGCTCGCCGATCAGCGCGAGCGACTATTGCAGGCGGAACGCGTCGCGGCGTGGCGCGAGGTGGCCAGGCGGCTGGCGCACGAGCTGAAGAATCCGCTCTTTCCCCTGCAAACCACGGTCGAAAACCTGCGCCGCGCCAAGGAGCAGAATCCCGGCCAATTCGAGGAAGTATTCCGGGAATCGACCGGCATTCTGTTGGCGGAGATCGAGAACTTGAAGGCGATTGTGGGCCGCTTCAGCGATTTCGCGAAAATGCCGCAGCCGGAGCTGGGCCCGGTGAACGTCAACGACGTGATCCGCAGCGTGGTGAAGCTTTTCGAGGCGCAGTTTGGCGCTGCGGGACGTCCCGCGATCACTCCGGAATTGCATCTGGAGGAGAATTTGCCGCCCATTCAGGCGGACCAGACCCTGCTGCATCGCGCGATCGAGAATCTGGTGCTGAACGCCGTGGATGCCATGCCCGCGGGCGGCGTGCTGATGTTGCGCACCACGCATCAGAACGGTAGGGTCAATCTCGAAGTTTCCGACACCGGCAGCGGGCTCACGCCGGAAGAATGCGACCGCCTGTTTACGCCGTATTACACGACCAAGCAGCACGGCACAGGCCTGGGCCTCGCCATCGTGCAGTCGGTGGTCAGCGATCATGGCGGCCGAATCTCTGTCGAGAGTGAATCCGGAGTGGGCACTTCCGTGCACGTCGAGCTGCCCAGCCAGCCTCCTCAGAATTCGCGGCCGCTGGCCACGGTCGAGGCGAAGAACTCCATCGAGGCGGCAAGCTCCAGCGGCGAGAGCAAGAAAGAAGGTTAGCGTGCCATCCAGAGCCGACATCTTGATCGTCGACGACGACGCGAACACGCTTGCGTCGCTCGCTCGCGCCTTTCGCCTCGCGGGGCATGAGGCGGCGGTCTGCGACAATGCTGCGCGCGCGCTGGAGATGGCCAAATCGCAGCGCTTCGACTTGATCCTTTCCGACGTGGTCATGCCGGGCAAGGATGGGATCGCTTTTCTCGAGGACCTTCGCAAAACGGACGTGCACTCGCCGGTGGTCATGATCTCAGGACAGGCCAACATCGAACTCGCGGTTCGGGCCACGCGGCTGGGCGCTCTGGATTTTCTCGAAAAGCCGGTTTCCATCGACAAACTGCTGCTCACCGTCGAAAACGCCCTGCGCCTCACGCGACTGGAAGAGGAAAACCGCGATCTGAAGCGGCGCCTCGGGCGGCACGAAATCGTCTGGAAGAGCGACGCCATGCGCGAGGTGATGTCCCAGGTGGACCGTGTGGCGGCGACCGAAACGCGCGTCTGCATCCGCGGCGAAACCGGTACCGGGAAGGAGTTAATCGCGCGCGCACTGCATGAGAAGAGCCCGCGGCGCGCGGGCGCGTTCGTTTCCCTGAATTGCGCCGCGATTCCCGCGGAACTGATCGAATCGGAGCTGTTTGGCCACGAAAAGGGCTCTTTCACCGGAGCGGCCGGGCGCCACGTCGGAAAATTCGAGCAGGCCCACCGCGGCACGCTTTTTCTCGATGAAATCGGCGACATGCCGCTCGCCATGCAGGCCAAGCTCCTGCGCGTGTTGGAGGAGGGCGAAATCGAACGGGTGGGCGGCGACAAGCCGATTCCAGTTGATGCGCGCGCGATCGTCGCCACTCACCGCAACCTCGAAGAGCAGGTGCGGCAGGGAACTTTTCGCGAGGACCTCTATCATCGCATCTACGTCTTTCCCATTCTCTTGCCGCCGTTGCGCGAGCGCCACGAGGACATCCCGGTGCTGGCCGGGCACTTCGGGCAGCAGCTCGCGCTGCAAAATAATTGGAAGCCCAAGAGCTTTTCCGCTGAGGCGATGGGTGCGCTCACGCAGTACGCCTGGCCGGGAAACGTGCGCGAATTGCGCAACGTGATTGAGCGCGTTTTGCTGCTCAGTTCCGGGGATGTGGTGGAAGCGGCGGCGGTGAAAGCCGCGCTGCCTCCGGCGGGACAGACGATTTCACCGAACTCCAACGGCTCCGCCGCGCTCGGCGTTGGGACGCTATCCAACCGGGTCGAAGCCTTCGAACGCGAAACGCTGCTCAACGAACTGAAGCGCAATCACAACCACATGACCAATACCGCCAGAGCGCTGGGGCTCGAGCGCAGCCACCTCTACAAAAAATGCCAGCAGCTCGGCATTGATGTGCGCGCCATGCGCCAGACGGATTGAGCGGCGATGTTCCGCTGCGGTTATTGGGCGTGCGGACAGAATCTGCTGAGGAATTTCGGCTTCTTTCAGGCGTTGGCACGCTCGCGACGGGCCCAGGCCAAACGCTGAAACAGCCAGAGCGCCAGTGTCGCCCCGCCGAGTATATCCGCCACGCGCATCTGCAGCGTGATCGCGAATCCAACCATGGTGATGAACGCTCCCCACATAAACGCTTCGCCGCGAAACGCCTGCCCCCATTCCGCCGCGAGGCCTGCGGAAGGGACTCGCGGCCGCCAGGAAGGAAGCAGCCTCGGCACGCGCCGGCAGAATTCGTGAAAGCGCTCTCCTTGCTCCCGTTTGAGATGGGCCTCCTCCCGTCCGATCAGCCGGAGGATGCGAATGGCCGCGCCGGCTGCAAGCACGATGAATCCCGAGCGGCTGGCGAGAAGTCCCAGCCCGACCGAGAGCAGAAAAGTTCCGATGTAGAGCGGGTTGCGCACGTGGCGATACGGCCCGTCGGCCACAATCCGCTCGGTGTGCAACGCCTTGTCGTGGACCACGTCGGAGCGCAGGTAGGCTGCAGCCCAGGTGCGAATCACGGCCGCAAAGCCCACCAGCAGCGCGCCCGCTTCAAAAACGATGCGCGCGATGAACGCGCCACGCGGTGTGTTCCAGGCAGCAAAGGCCCACACCACGTTGACGCGATCCACGGTATACAACAGGAAAGCGACGCCAAATTGAACCAAATTCAGCAGCGACCGCCGTCGAAACTCAAATTCTGTGGCGATCATTCGCACCACGCTGCTCCGCTGAATCCGTGATGACCTGTCTGACCGCGTCCGCCACCGCTTGTGGCTGCTCGAACGGGATCAGGTGATCGCTATTCAGCAAGACCAGTTGGCTTCCATTCGTGGAGAGTTGCGCGAGCTGCGGCTGCAGTTTGCCGACCCAGGATTCGAAGAATTCATCCGCGTCTTTCTGCGGCACGCCGGGATCGGCGTCCTGAGCCCCTGCGGTCAGAACGATCAACGGCTTGTCGCCAAAGGTGCCCGCATCGCGAGCTTCCTCGGCGCTTGCATCAAACGATTCTTTCTCCGAGAGAATGGCGTCGATGTATTTCTTCTGCAGTTCCAGGTACGCCAATTCATCGCGCAGCTGACGAGGAATGTTGAGGCGGATCAGATTGCGCTCGATGCCCACGCGCGCAATGCCGAAGTCCTTCAAGAATCCCATCACCGAATCCATCCGCCGGAGTTGCCGCAACGACTTCGCGCTCGCTTCTTTCATCGCTTCGCTCATCTCCGATTCCTCGTCCTCTTGCGACGCGTCGACAAAAATCGCTCCCGCGACCTCGCGCGGATACATCTGATTGAACAACCGGATATTGAAGCCGCCGAACGAATGCCCGACCAGGATATAAGGCGGAGGGACGCGCGCGTTCTTCAACAGTGTGTGCAGTTCGCGCGCGATTTCCCGGCTCGTTCGCGGAACGAGGCCAGGATCGCTCCACCCATAACCCGCCCGATCGTAGGAGCAGACCCGCGCGAATTCCGCAATCTTCGGCTGAACCAGCTCCCAGCCAATCGCGGGAATACCCAGCCCGCTTTCCAGAACGACGGTCGGGTTGCCCTTGCCCGTGCAATTCAGGTTGAGGCTGAAACCGCCTGCGTCCACCCGCCGGCCAATTTCCGGGAAGCGGTCGCGATCGTGGTGCTCGCAAATGGCCTGGTAGCTCGCGCCCGCTGCCGCGACAAGCACGAGCAGCGCGACGAACGACGCCAAGATCCATTTCACACGCAGCTTCAGCGACTTTTCGCGTTGGACTTCAATTTCGAGCGCGGTGGTTGGCATCGCTGAACGTACTGTATTCGTCCGCGCGGTGGAATTTCAAGCCACACTCGGCCGCTGGTTTCCTATCCGGCGTCGGTAGACACGCAACAGCGCGAGGTGGGTGGGCCAATAAACGACGATCGCCATGGCCAGCACGCTCACCAGCAGGTGCACCGGCGCGGGCCCGATCTGCCGGTGCCAGAAGGGATCGTGGAACGCGTAGTTCACGTTTTTCAGCGGATCTGTAAAACGCGAGGCGATGAAGGCCAGCAGGGCAATCGCGGTTTGCAGCAGCCAACCCCGCCGGTCATACCCCGTTCGCCAAAGAGCCCACAGCAGAACCAGCGGCAGCACGACATGGAACAACGACAGCGACCGAATCCACGCCGCGACGTGTTTGTCGAGAAGATATTCCGTTCCGCCGATCAGCGGCTTCTTGGCGATCACGACCCAGGCCGCGTCCAGCGTCCACACGTAGTCGACCACGATGGACGACACCGCCTGGCTCGCCAGCAACAGCCGGTTACTCGTCCACAGGCCGATGCACGTCAAAATGACGGCGAGATCGCACAAGTGCAGAAAGTTCGCGGGTCCCCACGCCAGCCAGTATGCGGGGACCCAGACTGCCATCCATACGAGCGCGCCCCAGCGGACTGCCGCAGGCAACTTTCTGCCGGGAGAATTTTCGGTGAGGCTCGAGGGCATGATCGGCTGAGCGCGCCTGTGGCTGCGTGTCGCGCGCCATGCTATCAGATAGGCCGGCGAATCGAAACGCCCGCCGCTTGGGAACGCAGGCTGTCCTTTCCCGAACGGCGCGCCCCGAACCATGCGAAAATCGGCCGTCTATGGAAGCTGCTATCGCTCTGGCGGCGGGCGCCCTCACGGCTTCCGCTGCGTTCGCCTGGGGCGCATTCGCGCCTCGCTCTCAGCTTTTCGGGCCCACGATTTGTTTCACCGGCGATTCACGCACTCTGGCCCTCACGTTTGATGATGGCCCGAATCCGGCCGTGACTCCGGGGCTGCTGGACCTTCTCGACCACCACGACGCGAAGGCTACGTTCTTTCTGATCGGACGCTACGCTGCGGCGGAACCCGACTTGGTGCGCGAAATCGCGGCGCGCGGGCACGCCATCGGCAACCACACGCAAACTCATCCCAACCTCGCGTTTTGTTCACCGGCTCAAGCGCAGCAAGAGCTCGACCGCTGCGACGGTGCGATCGCGGCCGTTATCGGAAAGCAGCCGTTTTGGATGCGCCCACCCTTTGGCGCGCGCAGCCCAGTGTTGAACACGATGGTTCGGCGGCGCGGCGGTTCCGGCGTGGTCATGTGGTCCAAGTGGGCGCGCGACTGGAAGCCGCAGCCGCCCGCTCCCGTGATCCAGCGTTTGGCTCAGGCGCGAGGCGGCGACATCATCCTGCTCCACGACGGCGACCATCGCGTCCTTCGCGGAGACCGCCAGCATACAGTCGCCGCCCTCGAATTCTGGATTCCGCGCTGGAAGGACGCCGGCCTGCGCTTCGTAACGCTGGACGCTTCGGCCAAACAGGCTTAGCCTATGCCCATGGACGATAAACGCTTCTACGACGAGCAAGAAGAAACCAAGCAGATGCCGCTCATGTGCCCGCACTGCCGGCAGGAAAATTCCTACCCGGTGCGCTGGGTGGTGCGCACCAAAAAGGCGCAGATTCCCGGCGGCGCCAACGATCAGGACCGCGAGAATTTCAAGAAGGCGCGCTCCTACATGGTGCGCATCGACAATTTGCTGGCTTGTCGAAACATCAAATGCCGCAAACGTTTCGACCTCACCGGCCAGAGTGTTTTCCTGATCTGAGTCCCCGGATGTACAGGTGTTCGCGCTGACCCGCGAGCATGGGCCGCGGTCAGTCTGCCTGCACGGCGGCCGGCTGGCCGTCGAGAACTTCGCGGATTTTCTGCGCGATCGCTTTCAGGTTGAAGGGCTTCTGCAGATAGGCCACGCCGCCCTCCAGCACGCCGTGACGGAAGATGCTGTCGTCGGTGTAGCCGGAGATGAACAGCACCTTCACGTTCGGCCGCTCGGCGGTGATTCGCGAAGCCACTTCGCGCCCGCTGAGTTTCGGCATGACCACGTCCGTCACCAGGATTTCGATCGTTCCCTGGTGCTTGGCAGCGATTTCGAGCGCCTGCGCGCCGTCGCAAGCCTCCAGCACCTTGTACCCGGCGCCGGTGAGATACTCCGTCACCAGTTCGCGCACGCTTTCTTCGTCTTCAACGAAGAGCACCGTTTCGCTTCCGCGCGGCGGCAGGGCTGGCGCCTTCTCGGCCACCTCTTTATCCACTTCCGCCAGCACCTGCGGCAGATAGACCTTGAAAGTAGTACCTTGGCCCACCTCGCTGTACACGTAGATGAACCCGCCGCTCTGCTTCACCACGCCGTACACCGTGGCCAACCCCAGACCCGTACCCTTGCCTTTCTCCTTTGTAGTGAAGAACGGCTCGAAAATCCGCGCCTGGGTCTGTGCGTCCATGCCGCAACCCGTATCCGAGACGGTCAGCATCACCCAGAGTCCCGGCTCGATGTTGTGGTGCTTGGCGCTGTAATCCCGGTCCAGCTGGACGTTCGAAGTCTCGATGGTTAGCCGCCCGCCGTCCGCCATGGCGTCGCGCGCGTTCACCACCAAATTCAGCAGAACCTGCTCGATTTGTCCCGGATCGGCTTTGACACGGCCCAGGTTGCCGCCCGGAACAAAAGTCATTTCGATGTTTTCGCCGATCACGCGCGAAAACATCTTGGTCATTCCGCCCACCACCTCGTTCAGATTCAGCACGCGCGGCTGCAGCACCTGCATGCGGCTGAAGGCCAGCAATTGGCGCGTCAGGGCTGCGGCCCGATCGGCGGCCCGGTCCACGGATTCCGCGTTGTTGCGCAGCGCTGAATTCGCGGGAATGCGATTGAGCAGAATCTCCGCGTGGCCCTTCACCACCATCAGCAGATTGTTGAAATCGTGCGCCACGCCCCCGGCCAGCTGCCCGATGGCCTGCATCTTCTGCGCCTGCCTCAGCTGATCCGCGAGATGCTTTCTCTCCGTGATGTCCAGCGCGATTCCGATCGTGCCGGTCACTTCGCCTTCGATATCGCGCAGCGGCTGCACGTAAGACTCGAACGTCCGGTTTTCCCAGTTCATCTCGTAGGAAACGGCCTCGCCGGAAAGAGCCTTGCGGTGCGCCGCGACCGCGGGAAACTCGGGATCGTCCGTGCGGAAGTACTCTTGTACGGTGACGCCCACAATCTGGTTCGGCCGCAGCCCGATCTGCTCGAGCGCGGCACCGATCGAAGAGGTGAAGCGCAGTTCCTTGTCCGTGGTCCACAGCACCGCCGGCATTTTCTCGATGATCATGCTGAGCCGTGCCCGGCCCTCATCCCTCTCGATTTCCGCGCGCTGCAGGTCCTCGAGCATGCCGTTGATGGCATCGGCCAGAAAGGACAGCTCGTCGCGCCCGCCGGTTTCGACGCGCCGCGACAAGTCGCCGCTCGTGCCGATCTCGGTGATCCGGTTGCTCAAATTGGCCACGCGCGCAAGCACCGTGCGCTCCAGAAGGTACAGCGTGACCGCGCCGAAGGTGAAACCTGCGGCCAGCAGGAGCAGCAGGAATTGCACCAGCGTGGTTTGCCCCTGGCGATAAATGTCGCGCGGCAGGTGAACGCGCAAAATCATCGCCGCGTTGCCCTGAAGGTCCGTCAGTTCCTCGTACGCGGCCAGCGAGTCCGGGCCTTCGGCCTGAACGTCCACGCGGTTGGGCCGGATCATCCGGCCGCTGGAGGATTCGTATGCGGTTTGTTCCGCCAGCGTGTCGATCCGCTGGGTAGTGACCGCCAGGTGCGTCACCTTTGCGAGGCGCCCGATTGCGGCGTCATCCAGCGCCCGCCCCATCACCATGGTCCCCATCACCGGCCCCTGGGATTTGCTGCTGAGGACGGGCCGCGAGTCCACGACATATGGCCCCGACCGCAGCATCAGGATTCCCGATACCCCTCGCCAGGCTTTCCCGGGGCTGGCCAGCAGGTCGCCGGGTCTCAAGTGGCTGGCCAGGTCCCGCGGAATCGCCGCCTCTTTGTTCTCTTCAACGTCGTATCCACGCGCCAGCGCCACTTGACCCCCGTTGTTCACGATCACCGCAAAATTCACTTTGCTCTGCGCCAGCGCGGAGACCGGAAACTGGGACGACGGGAACGTCGGGTTCTTTCCTTGCAGAAACCAGTAGGTTTCGTTCCAAGACGAATAATTGCTGTTCGTGCGATCCAGGTTGGCTACTTCATTCGCCAGGGCGCTCGATACCCGGTCCATGTCTTGCCGCGCGAAATCGGCTTCCAAGGTCGAATAGCCGCGTAGCAGAACGATCCGCGCCAGGGCATACAGTCCGCCTACCAGCGCAAACACGGTGATCAGCAAAATCAGCAGGGTCTTCCGGCGGAGCGAATGGGGCAAACCTATCCCGAAGCTGGGCAAGAGTGGCAAGGCGCTGCCTCGGGTACTAGTATAGGGTTGATGATGCGTGCGTTGGGGCGCCGGTGTCCTACTCGTACACCCTTGAAATGGCAAGAATTTCGGGCTGGTGGAGGAAATTCGCGAATGGCACAACCGCCATTGTCTAGCGTCCACGGTTCAGCCTGCGCTCGCGCCGCATAGCAACTGGATCTGAACGATCGCCGCTCCTGTTCACGCTACCGCTGGAAACTAGAACAGGCTTATGCTCATGGCATCCAGACCGGTCTCCGCCGGCATCCTTATTTGTGGAGTAAATTATCGGATCGAAAGCTTCTTCTCGAGCACTCGTTCGGAGGCGATCATGAAAGCGATCCAACTCGCGTTGGCAGGCGGTCTGCTATGGCTCGGGATCGCTCCCCTGGTTGTTGCTCAACAGGCTGGCCCATTGCCGCTTGTGCCGAGCACTGATTCGGCGCAAACACAAAAACAGCCTGATTCAACCAAGCCGGTCGAGCTGGCCAAACGTCCTCCCGAGAACGCAGCCCCAAAGACGCAGATCGCGCTCCCTGCCGGAACGCATCTCCCTCTGGTCCTTGAAAACGCTATCTCGACGCGCAGCACCAAGCCCGGCGATCCCGTGTACTTTCAGACGATTTACCCGGTGATTCTGAATGGCAAGATCCTGGTTCCGGCGGGCTCCTGGGTCAACGGGCAGGTAACCGAAGCCAAGAGAGCCGGCCGCATCAAAGGACGCGCGGAAGTCATGATGCGCTTGACCACTCTCATCCTCCCCAACACTTACGTGGTCAGCCTCGTGGCTTCTCCCAGCGATGCGGGTACGGGCGGAAACGAGACCACCGATAAGGAAGGCAAGATCAAGGGCGATACGGACAAAGCCGGTGATGCCGGCACCGTGATTTCCACGACCATGGCTGGCGCCGGCATTGGCGCGATTGCGGCGCAGAGCGCTCGCGGAGCCGGGATGGGCGCCGGCATCGGCGCGGCCGCCGGTCTCGCTACGGTCTTGCTCACGCGCGGCCCGGACGCCACGCTTCCGCGCGGCACCACCCTCGATGCCGTCCTGGATCACACCATCATGCTGGATGCTTCCAAGATCGATTTCAAGAATCCGGGTCAAGCCACTGCACTCCCCGGTCCTCCGAATCGAGAGCCTTCGCGCAGAAGCAGAATCCCGTTCTAGTTCCGCTGTAGGTAGATCGAGTGTCGTGAGTCAATAACCTGCTAGTGGTTTTAGGGGGTCGGAACTGCCAGCTCCAACGTCAGGCGATTTTCACAGAATCCCTGACTCGGGCGCTAGCGCGTGAGTCCAGCGGCCTGATTCTTGGGTTGCCGGGAAGAGCCCAGGCCTCGCGCATCGGCAATGAAGCGCAAGGGCGAGAACGCCGCAACCTCCTGCTCCACGCGCTCGCCGCACACCCAGGATGCAACCAGCTTCGCCGTGACCGGAGCGAGCAGGATTCCCCCGCGGTAATGTCCGGTGGCTACGATCAAGCCTTCGACGTCCGTCGGCCCCAGGATCGGAAGTTTATCGGGTGTTCCCGGCCGCAGGCCCGCCCAGGTTTCCACGATTTGCGCGCCATCCAGCGCCGGAGCAAGCTCCACGGCTCCCCGCATGATCTTCCGGGCCCCCGCCACGGTTACTGATTTGTCGAACCCCGCTTCCTCCAGAGTGCTGCCCGCCAGAATGCGGCCGTCGGCTTGCGGCACCAGGTACCCGTTTGCGGACCTCAGGACGTGCCCGATGCTGCCGGTCCCGGACTCGGCACGCTTGGCGCTCCCGTTTGCGCCGAAAGGCGCAGGATGCCGCAGAGCCACAATTTGCCCGCGTACGGGGCGCGTCGGTGCGTAGCGCGCGATGTCCGCGCTCATCTGTCCAGAAAAACAGCCTGCGGATATGACCACGTGTTTCGCCGTGATGGGACCCTCGCGCGTGAGCACTCCGCTGCAGCGGCCGGCCTCTTGCCTCAGGCCGGTGACCTCGCAGTTCGCCTGGACATGCACGCCCTTTGCTTGTGCGGCCGCAAGCGCCGCGGCCGTTACCAAACGGGGATCAACGACCGCCTCTTCGGGAAGCCGCACAGCCGCGACGGCCTGAGGACCCAGCGACGGCTCCAACTCCCGCGCTTGAGACACCGATATTGCTTCCGCCGCGATTCCCGCCTTCCTGCAATCCGCGACTAATCGGTCGCGCGCCGACTCGCCCGCCGCTTCGAAAAAGACCTCTACGGCTCCTGGCCGCGCAAATCCAGTCGGCTTACCCGACGCACTTTCCACGGCGGAGATGAAATCCGGGTAGAGTCTGAGGCTGGCTTTTCCCAACGGGATCAGCGAGAGCGCATCAGGGTCCTCCGGACCCGGCGCCAGCATGCCTGCTGCGGCCGAGGAGGCTTCCTGGCCTGCCTGCTGCCGGTCCAGCAGGATTACTTCCAGATTTCTCGAGCGCAGCTCCAGAGCAACGGACGCACCGATCAGCCCTGCGCCCACAACGGCCACGTCAAATGTCTTCATGCGGCTCATTTTAACGCAATCATCGCCGCACGGCGGATTTATCCCGGTCGCGTGCCGCGCGCTTGATCAGTCGCCACGCGGGCGCCGACTACAGTCTTATTCCGATTGCGTTTGCTCCGCCGTGATACTTAGCTGAGGGAAGGGAATCAGATTCATGGAGGAAAAATGGCTCGCAAACATGCGCGGCGTACGGGAAAGAGCACGCGAAGGTGGTCTGGAAAAGTGACCACGGATTCGACTCATCCGCCCTCTAGCTTGTTCACCAGAAGCGCACCGGCCATCGCGCGCTCGCTCGCTTCGAAAAAGGTATCGCCCAAAGGACCGGCCTCGGGAATGCGCATGCTGACCTTTTATATCAATCGTGCCGGACGCAACTTAAGTCCATCGCGCCGTGCGACGCTCAAACGCGCGAAGACGCTGCTTTCGCAGCGCGTTCACTCTGCCAAACATTTAAAATCGTGAGGAGAAGATCTCGCGGTCAACGCCTGTGACCCGCCGTCCGAAGCGTTACTTATGACTCGTTGCCAGAGCGTTGGCCCCTATCGACATCGCCGCACCGGAGGCCTTGGCCCGCTCCGGTCGCTCTACTCGCAGCAGGCCCAGAGTTCCGGACTGACGTTCGGCGCGCTTGGCCTGAATCACCATCCACTCGACATCAGTGTGCCGGCATGGAACAGGTATCACGTCAAAGGCGCCCCGCTGCATGGCTTCCTTGAATTCATCCCAATCGGCAGTGCCGGAAGTGACCACAACTCTTGGCCGGATAGTCGGCGCAGGATACGCTGCAAGAAGATCATGGTAATTCCCGTCGGAAAGGCGAGGATCGCAAAAGACAAGACCTACTCGTCTCTGTTCCAGAATTTCGTGGCACTCGCGCAGTGTCGACAAACGCACCGGATCGATTCCCAAACTGACCAGAATGTCGGCCAATCGTCGTCGGAGGGTCAGGTCTGAGGAGACGACCAGGACTTCAAACCAGGAATCCATCTTTGCACCTCCGTTGCAAGGTAAAGCTGGGCCCGTTCAGTGTGGACGTCCGACAGCGGCGTTTCAGTGACCGTAGTCACAGCCACGCAGAATCTCCCGTTCAAACTTGAAATTCTGTGGAAAATCGTCTGCGTGTTCCGCAGCACGCAAACGATCGCCGCAATATCGTTTTTGTGGACGGCGAAACGTTCACTTCTGCTCGACCAGAATCGTTGCTGCTGAAAAACGCGCTAAAATCCCGCGTGATAGAGGAAGGCAACCGCCACGGCGGCGATCAGGCAATAGATCCCGAAGATGTACCACTTCCCGCTTTCCAGCCAGCGGCTCAGCCATTTCAGCGCCAGCAGACCCGCCAGAAACGCGAAGATCGCCCCTACAATGCTGGGCGCCACCGCCGTTGCCAGCGCGGCCGTGTGCTGGATGTGCTGGACCCGAACCAGCCGCCAAAGCTCGCGGAAAACCGCCGCCGGCGTCAACACGATCACCAGCGCAAAGCTGAAATCCTCCGCCAGCACTTTGCGCACTCCCGCCAGCATCCCGGCCGAAATCGTCGCGCCTGAACGCGAAAATCCGCGAAAGGGAATGGCCAGTCCCTGCACCGCGCCGATCAGCGCGTACTGCCGCGGAGTCATTTCCACAGCCTCTGGAGGAGGCTCGGCCGTTTTCACCCGTTTTTCCGCCAGGCCCGCAATCAGAATCAGCACTCCAACGGCTGCCAGCGCGCCCGCGATCAGGTTCAGTCGCCCGAAGAGAAGTTCGATGTATGCATGCGGTTGACCGCGCAGATACCACTTCTCGATCACTTCGATGAGCGTGCCGCCAACCAGCGCGGTCAGCGCCGATGCGACGAACAGCGCCCAGCAAAAGCTCTTGAAGTCCTCCCAGCTCTGGAAGAAGGCGCGCTGCCACCGCCGCCAGAAATAGACGATCACCGCAACCATCGTCCCCGTGTGCAGCATCACCAGCAGCAGCGTCGTTTCCGGGGCGCTGGGATTCATGCCCATCAACTCCTCGGCCACGATCACGTGCGCCGAACTGGAAACCGGCAGCAATTCGGCCATGCCCTGCACAATCGCCAGCACAATCACGTGCCACAGCGTCATCGCTCCATCCCCGCTTCCCTCCGCTTACGCGCGTTCTTGCATTTTTACTTCCCGGCATCGTACAGCACGCGATTTCCCGCGGCGCTTGTTCCGCCGCACCAGCAGCCGGGCGAAACCGCAGTCTGCCATACTTGAACGCCCCTTCGATAGCGTTCTTCCCTTTCGGAGTTCGTACGATGGAATGTCGCGAGTCACCCACCGAGAGAGCCGATGGCCAGTAGCATCCCGACCCTCCATGGCCCAGCGAACGACACTGTGCGAACTTGAGCCACCGACGCGCACATTTTCAATACAGCGCACAAGAAGACAAAAGAGAAAATCAAAGGAACACGAGGAAAAGAAGTTCCGTCATGAGGGTTGGCAGCCGGGGGAGCGAGCCTCGGAGCGCCGAATTTCCTGCTATGTGGCGTGTTCTGAGCGCCTCCCTGCGTTGCGCATGGCCTTTGGCGTGCTCCTGTGGAGGCATTACTTGGGAGGGCAGCGCATGTTTCTCGCTGCGGGTGTAATTCTGCTTCAGCTTTCCGCCGCCGTTCCGGGCAAAGCCGTGCGTCCTGTGCAAGCGAACCTCTCGCCGGCGGTCGCGTCCGCGGAGATTTCAGCGGTCGTTGTGTCGCCCTCCCGCCGGCGCAATATCAAACTGGCCGATTTCACATTTGGGGATGCCCCGGACACGTCCGTACCCGCAGTGAAGGCGAGCGAGCTCGATTTGTTCAGCGACCCCGTCATGCTTCCGCCGATTTACATCCCTCATATCAAGGGGAAGAAGCATGACGTGCTCCGCCCCGAGCAGAGTTATCCGCGGCGAACTTGGCTCGCGCTGATGGCGGCGCAGCACGGCGCGGCGGCTTTCGACGCGTACTCCACGCGCTACGCCGTGGGACACGGCGCCACGGAACAGAATCCGCTGCTGCGTCCCTTCGCGCATTCCCCTTCGATCTATGCCGTTTCGCAGCTCACACCGGCCGCCCTGGATCTGGTCGGACGCCGCATGCAGCGCAGCCACAACCATTTCATTCGCCGCCTGTGGTGGCTGCCGCAAACGTTGAGCACGGCGACATACATTTGGGCCGGCACACACAACCTTCAAATCGCGAACTCCCGCTGAGCGCGAAAGACCGGTTTGGCTAAGTGACATGAGGTGCGCGCATTCTGACCGCATGCGCGTGCTGCGTCAGATTTCGTATTTTTTGGCGTAATGGCGGAACGAGCGGTAGGTCATTCTCAATAGTTCGGCGGCGCGCGTGCGCACGCCCCCGGAGCGTTCCAGCGCGGCCAGAAGGTAGGCGCGCTCCGTTTGCCGGATGTGCTCCTCCAGATTCAACCCCTCTTGCGGAATCACGATGCCGTTGCTGTGGCCGTTTCCGTTGGAGTGCGCGTGCGGCACCGTTTCCTGGAAGTAATTGCGAATGCGGTCCGGCAGAGCCTCTACGGAGACGGCGCTGCCGCTTTCCAGGGCCACCGCGCGCTCGATGGTGTTCTCCAGTTCGCGCACGTTTCCGGGCCAGTCATAGACTTCCAGCCGGCGCATGGCTTCCGGATCGATGCTCTCCACTTTCTTGTTCATCGATTTCGCGAAACGTTCCAGAAATTCGCGCGCCAGCAACGGAATATCCTCGCGGCGCTCGCGCAGCGACGGCAGATGAATGGGAATGACGCTCAGGCGGTAGAACAGGTCTTCCCGGAAGCGCCCCGCCGCGATTTCCTCTTCCAGATTCTTGTTCGTCGCGGCGATCACGCGGACATCCACGTCCGATTCTTCGGTGCTGCCCACCGGCCGTACCTTGCCTTCCTGCAGCACGCGGTACAGCTTCACCTGCATGGTGACGCTCATGTTCCCGATTTCATCCATGAACAGCGTGCCGCCGTGCGCGGCTTGAAAGAGCCCGCGCCGGTTTTCGTTCGCGCCGGTGAACGCGCCTTTCATGTAGCCGAAGAGTTCGGATTCGAGCAGCGTCTCGGGAAAGGCGCCGCAGTTGATGGTGATGAACGGATTTTTGGCCCTCCCGCTGTGGTCGTGGATGGCGCGCGCCACCAGCTCTTTTCCGGTGCCGCTTTCACCGGTGACCAGCACGCGGCTGTTCTGCGGCGCTATATTTTCGATCAGCTCGAAAATCGCCTTCATCTTCGGGCTGGTGCCGATGATGTGGTCCAGGCCGGTCAGCCGCCGCAGCTCGCGCCGCAGGTAGCCCGCTTCCTTCTTTAGCTCCAGAGCCTCGGCCAGCTGCCGCACCGCCGGCCGCAGTTCGTCCAGCAGGCGGTCGCCCTTGATGACGTAGCGGTCCGCGCCGAAGTTGACCGCGTCGATCGCCGTATCCAGTGTGGGTACGCCCGTGATGAGCACGAATTTTGACCCTGGCGACACTTCCTTGGCGTAGCGCAGCAATTCCACGCCGTCCATATCGGGCATGCGGATATCGGAGACGACGATGTCGTAGATTTGCGAGGAAAGTTTGCGCTGGGCCGCCTCGCCGCTCGATGCGGTGTCGACTTTGTGGCCTTCCTTGCGAAAACTGATTTCCAGCAGTTCGCAGATCGAGCGTTCGTCGTCCACCACCAGCAGATGGGCCATGAGCTATCGCCTCCCCAAAGAGCGGAAGGGTTCGCTCTCCGCAGCAGTTTCCGCGGCGATAACGGGTGGGACGGCCACGCGCTTCGACGCCGCCGGGCGCGACCGCGCCATATTGCGTTGTTCTGTCGCGGCGCGCGGGATTTCGACGATGAATTCGGCCCCCGGCCTCTTCTCCGTTTCGACGCGAATGCGCCCGCCGTGCGCCTGCAGGATGCGGTAAACGATGGCGAGTCCCAGCCCCGTTCCACCGGCAAATCCGGATTGAAACGGCTCAAAAATCTCCGAAACGCGCTCGGGATCGAGCCCGATGCCCGTATCGCGAACCGACACGCGCACCCAAGCGCGCTCGGCTTCGAGCGTGACTCCAAGCGTGCCGCCGTCAGGCATGGCCCGCAGGGCGTTGTTGCAAAGGTTCCAGAGCACTTGTTTGAGGGCGTCGCGGTCGGCGCGGGCCTTTGCGTGCGCGAGATAATTGCGTTCGATCTTGTAGCGCCCGCGGGAATGTTCGTCGCGTTCCACGATCAGCAGAACTTCATCGATCAGCGAGGCGACATCGACGTCCACGAACGCGTAGGAAGTCTCTCGCGAGTAATCCAGAAAATCGGAAACGATCTGATTCAAACGCTGCGACTCCCGGCTGACGATCTGCACCAGTTTCTTGTCGTCATCCTCCAGCGGCGCCAAGCGCACGAGTTCTTTCAGCGCGCCGCTCATGGCCGTGAGCGGCTGCCGGATTTCGTGCGCAATGGCTGCCGACAGACGCCCCAACGCGGCCATTCTCTCCTTCGTTTCCACCTCGCGCTCCAGCCGCCGCAGGTCCGTGAGGTCCTGAAAATTGAAGACGTAACCGGTCAGCGGGTTCTGCCCCGTGCGCAGCGGAGAAATGGAAAGACCCAGGAAGCGGACCGCCCCGGCGGGCGTCAGGCATTCGATCTCTTTGCGCAGCGCTGTGGGATTGCCGCTCTCGTCTGTTTCCACCGGCCAGAAACCGGGCAGCACGTCCGCCACGTTTTGGCCCCCAAGCAGCCCGAGGCCGTATCCCGTAATCTCCGCACCGGCGCGGTTGATCAGCAGGATTTGTCCCTGCAGGTCGGTGGTCAACAGGCCGCCGCGCATGGACTCGATAATGTCCTGATTGAAGGTCTGCAGGTCCTTCAGTGCCTCGCTCTTTTCAGCCAGCTCGAGGCCCTTGCGCCGCAGCGTCTGCGCCAGCAGGCCGCCCAGGTAGGCCACGGCGAAAAATGCGAACAGATTGCTGCCGAGCCAGGATTCCATTCCGCGCATGCTCGGCGTGGAGGCGGAGGTGCGCGCGATCACGGCGTAGAACATCAGCTCGACCATGCAGCCCAGAAGCACGAAGCTCGCGCCGGCCACTGCGAACACAGCTCGCCGCGAGAAAAGAATGCTGGCCATCAGGATGACCAGCACGTATAGCGAAATGAAGTAGCTGTCCTGCCCGCCGGTGACGTACACAACGGCGGTCACCACCAGCAAGTCGCCTGCGATCTGCACGACCGCGTGCCAGCCCGCTTTCGGCATCCAACGGCGCAGAACGACATACGCTCCCGCGAGCGCGTACCACACCGCGATCAGTGGCAAGACCGTCCGGAGCCGCAGCGGAATCTCCACCAATTGCCCGATCGCGATGATCGCCAAAAGGAAGGTGATCACCAGGAAGCGGACGCGGATCATCCAGGGCAGCCATTCGGCCGCATTGTGTTGCGATTTCATATTCTTTACGGCTGCTTCGCTCACTCCAGGCTCCTCATCCATGGATTCGGAGCAATCGAGCGAACTGCATCAGAGCGAACCTCTCGGATTGCTAAGCCCACGGTCAATTTTGGCCGGCGAGCGGAATCGAATGTTGGCAGTCCTCCTCAAAATTAATGAGCCGACGCCAGCTTGCCGATCAAGGAGAAGAGCGGCAGATACATCGAAATGACCACGCCGCCGACCACGATGCCCAGGAAAAGGATCATCATCGGCTCCATAGCGGTGAGCAGGTCCTTTACGGCTGCATCGACTTCGTCCTCGTAGAAGTCGGCGATCTTTTGCAGCATGGCGTCCATGGCGCCCGTCTGTTCGCCCACCCCGATCATTTGCGTCACCATGCCGGGAAACACGTCGGTTTCCTTCAGCGGATCGACTAGCGAACGCCCGGCCTCAACGGCCTTGCGCGTTTTAGACACTGCTCTCTCGACGACGGCGTTGCCGGCCGTGCGCGCGGTGATGTCAAGCGCTTCCAGAATCGGCACGCCGCTCGAGATCAGCGTTCCCAGGGTTCGCGTGAAGCGTGCCACAGCGATTTTGCGCAGCACGATTCCCAGAACGGGCAGTTTCAGCATCGTGGTATCGATCGCCATGCGGCCCCCCGGCGTGCGATACCAGAACTTGATGGCCAAAATCGCTCCCACTACAAAGACCACGATCAGGAAGCCGTAGATGCTCCCGACGAAGTGGCTCAGCGCGATCACGATCCGCGTGGGAAGGGGCAAATCCACATCGAGACCGTTGAACAGACTCACGAAGATCGGAACCACCTTCCACAACAGCAGGGTCACCACCCCGATGGCGATGGTCATTACTGAAATCGGGTAGATCAGCGCGGACTTCACCGCCCGCTTCAACTTCACGTTCTTTTCGATATACCCCGAAAGCCGCTGCAGGATGGTGTCCAGAATACCGCCCGTTTCGCCTGCCTCCACCATGTTGTAGTACAGCGGATCGAACACTTTTTCGTGCTGTTTCATGGCCGCCGATAGCGTGGTCCCGCCTTCGACCGAGCCGCGCACCCCGCCCAAGACTTTCTGGAACGTCTTGTTTTCCTGCTGCCCCGCCAGAATCTCCAGGCATTGCACCAGAGGCAATCCGGCGTCGATCATCACCGAAAACTGCCGCGTGAAAACGGCCAGTTCCTTGGTGGTGACTTTGCCCCCGCCAAAGGTGGGGATATTGAACTCCTTGCCCTTTTCGGACAGCTTGCTCACGCTGATCTGCTCGCGCCGCAGCAGATTCGCCAGCTCATTCTTGTTGGTCGCGACGCGCTCTCCCGCGACCGCGACTCCCGCTCGGTTGGTTCCTTTGTAGGTAAAAACCGGCATTGTCGTTCCTCCTCTTCTCTACCTTCGGACGTGCACTTTGCCGCCCGCTGGCGGAGAAGTGACCCCGCGGTTGATCAAGTCCTGCAATTCATCTGGATTGGAAGACCGCGCAAGAGCCGTTTCCAGGCTGATGGCCTTCTGGAAATACGCGTTGGCCAGGCCCTGGTTGAACGTCTGCATTCCCGTCTGCCCGGTTCCCGTTTGCATCGCCGAATAGATTTGGTGGATTTTGTCTTCGCGGATCAGGTTGCGGATGGCCGCGGTGGGGATCAGGATTTCCATCACCATGTAGCGCCCGCGGCCGTCGATGCGCGGAAGCAGCGATTGGCAGAGGATGCCTTCCAGCACCATGGAGAGTTGCGCGCGTACCTGCGGTTGCTGGTGGGCGGGGAAAACGTCGACGATACGGTTGATGGTGGACACCGCCGAATTGGTGTGCAGCGTGGCGAACGTCAAGTGGCCCGTCTCGGCGATGCGCAGGGCCGACTCGATCGTCTCCAGGTCGCGCATTTCGCCGATGAGCACCACGTCGGGATCCTCGCGCAGCGCGGCCCGCAGCGAGTTGGCGAACGAGTGCGTGTCGGAATGCACCTCGCGCTGGTTCACCAGGCATTTCTTGTGGTTGTGCAGGAACTCGATCGGGTCTTCGATCGTGATCATGTGCTCTTCGCGCTCGTTGTTGATCTTGTCCAGCATCGCCGCCAGCGTGGTCGATTTCCCCGACCCCGTCGGCCCGGTTACCAGCACCAGCCCGCGCGGCTTGTCGCACAGGCCCTTCACCACCACGGGCAGGCCCAGCGCGTCGAAGCTCTTGATCTCCCACGGAATCGTCCGGAACACGGCCGCTACCGCGCCGCGCTGGTGGAAGATGTTGCCGCGGAAGCGCGCCAGGCTTTTCAATCCGAACGAGAAGTCCAGCTCCAGGTTTTCTTCCAGGCGGTGCTTCTGCACGTCCGTGAGCACGCTGTAGGCCAGCGCCTTGGTGTCCGCCGCCGTGAGCGGAGGCATTTCCAGCGGGCGCAGGTGCCCGTGCACGCGCACGCGCGGCGCGCTGTTGGTGGAGAGGTGCAGGTCGCTGCCTCCCATTTCGATCATCGTCTTCAGCAATTCGCTCAAAGTAATTCCGGCCATAGCTTCCTTTCCTCCCTCAGAGCACCGTCTCGCGCAGCACTTCTTCCATGGTGGTCAGTCCGGCGGCGACCTTGACCAGGCCGCTCCGGCGCAGGGTGAGCATTCCGCCTTCCAGCGCTTTCTTCTTCAGTTCCAGAGCGGAGGCTCCGACGAGAATCAGTTCGCGCAGATCGTCGGTAATCTCCATGATTTCGTACAGCGCCACGCGCCCCTTGTATCCCGTGTTGTTGCAGACGCTGCAGCCCCGCCCGTGATAGATGACCGTCGTGTTCGATTCCTCCGCGCTGTACCCTGCGTCGATCAGCGCCTGCGGCTGGATCTGCAGCGGCTCCTTGCATCCCGTACACACGCGCCGCACCAGACGCTGCGCCCCGATCAGGTTGACGGAAGTGGCCACCAGGAACGGCTCGATGCCCATGTTCATCAAGCGGCTGATCGTGGACGGCGCGTCATTGGTGTGCAGCGTCGATAGCACCAGGTGGCCCGTCAGCGCGGCCTTCACCGCGATTTCCGCCGTCTCGAAGTCGCGGATCTCGCCCACCAGAATGATGTTGGGGTCCTGCCGCAGGAAGGCGCGCAACGCGGAGGCGAAGTTCAGGCCGATTTGCTCCTTCATTTGGACCTGGTTGATTCCGGGCAGCTGGAACTCGACTGGATCTTCGGCTGTCATGATGTTCGTCTCGGGCGTGTTCAATCGCGCCACCGAGGAATACAGCGTGTTGGTCTTGCCCGAACCCGTGGGCCCGGTGACCAGCACCATCCCGTAGGGTTTCAGAATGGCCCGTTCGAACTTCTGCAGCGACTCCGGCTCGAACCCCAGCTTGGTCATGTCCAGCCGCAGGTTTTCCTTGTCCAGCAAGCGCAGAACGATTTTTTCGCCAAACAGCGTGGGAACTGTGGAAACGCGGAAGTCCAGTTCCTTGCGCCTGCCGTCTTTCGAATACTTGATCATGATGCGGCCGTCTTGCGGGAGCCGCTTTTCGCTGATGTCCAGCTTGGACATGATCTTGATGCGGCTGGTGATGGCGTCTTTGAGTTTTAGCGGCGGGGCCATGACGTTCTGCAGAATGCCGTCAACGCGGAAGCGCACGCGGAACTCTTTTTCGTACGGTTCCACGTGAATGTCGCTGGCGCCGCGCTTGACCGCGTCGGTCAAGATCAAGTTGCAGAGGCGGATGATGGGAGCTTCCTCGGCAGCCTTTTCCAGCTGCTCGAGGTCCATGGTCTCGGCCTCTTCGCCCGTCAACTCCAGGGCGTCGGCGTCGCCGGCCAGGTCTTTCATTACTTTGTCGAGCTCTTCGACGCTCTCGGCCGCGCCGTAGAATTTGTGGATCGCGTCCCCGATGGCCGTCTCGGAAGCCACCACCGGCTCCACGTTGAAGCCGGTCATGAACTTGATGTCGTCCATGGCGAAGACGTTGGTGGGATCCGTCATCGCGATGGTGAGCGTCGAGCCCACGCGTGACAGCGGCACGATCTGGTAGCGCACCGCCGTTTCTTGCGGCACCAGCTTGATCACTGCGGGATCGACTTCGTAGAACTTCAGGTTGATCGACGGCACGCCGTATTGCCGCGACAGCACGGCGGTTATGTCGTCGTCGCTCACCAGGCCAAGCTTCACCAGGCAGGTGCCCAGCCGCCCCCCGTGCTTCTTTTGATAGTCGAGGGCCTGCTTGAGCTGATCGGGGGAGATCAGACTGTCTTTAAGCAGAATTTCGCCAAGTCGCGAAGACATGAGTATGCGTAAGCGGCCTGTTGCCGCAGTACTAGAACCGCTGCGGAAAAGCGTAGCACGCGCGCCACTCAAACGTGGGGAGACGGCGGGACAGTCGTGGTGAATCAGCTAACATCCGATAGGCTGCGTCCGAACCTGTCCCCAAGTACAGGCGAAATTGTGACCCTGTACCAGCGTACAGGTCATTGAAAAACTAGCCTTTAAGGCCAGCCCCGCGCACGCAAGAACGTGCCCAATAGGCCCAACGTGCCCAATGGACCGGAATCCCGCAAGCACCTCTCCATCGAGACCGATCGCTGGCGGGAGACCTTACCCAGCGCAGGTGATGGTCGGCACAGACTTTCATCCGGTTTCGGCGAAATATTGTCGCCGGGACCGGGTGCGCTGCGGGCGAGAAATGGCCGCGTGAGGAGGCAAGCGTGAGCGGGTCTCGCGTCATCTGCGCTATCGTTCGCTGGGCCGCGCGCGTCATGGCCGCGCTACTCGCCGCCGGGTTCGTCGCTTTCGTGCTGGGTGAACCGGAAGGGCCGCTGGATTTCATTACACCGCGCGAGTGGGCGGGAATGGTCTTTCTGCTGGTGGCGATCGCCGCCATGCTGCTGGCCTGGAAATGGGAATTTCCGGCGGCCCTTGTATCGCTCCTTGCGCTCGGCGCGTTCGCCGGCGTCGTTCACGTCCGCCAGTACGCCAGCCTGATCGTTGCCGCGACACCCAATCTATTGTTCCTGCTGGACTGGAAACTCCGCCATCCCCACCGCTCGCCCGTCGAAAAAATGGGTTGATTTGTTGCGGTTCTGCCTCCGCGCTTGCAGTCAATCACGACACCGCACCAGCCGTTTCGTTGACGCGCCCTGCAAGGCTCGCTACGATGGGTGAACACGGGCGGTTAGCTCAGCGGTTAGAGCATCCGGTTTACACCCGGAAGGTCCAGTGTTCAAATCACTGACCGCCCACCAGCCTTCGCCCTGAGGAGCGGGCTTCGGCTCGGCAGGCCACCTCAGCAAAGCTGCGCAGCAACTCCATTCGCCCAAGAGATGGACGCACAGCGAACAGCGGCGCCGGTACAGGTTCGCGCTGAAGAGCAGGCTTCGGCGGGACAGGCCACCTCGGATGGCGGCGCGACCACGCCAATACTCATTGATGGTTCCCGGGTGGCAAATAAGCCCGAATTAGGGCTCCTTAAGGCCGAAAATAGAGCAGCAAGGCTGCTCTCAATTCTCGCGTTTTTTTCGTGTTTTATTCGCCTCCCGCCGGCGACGGATGTGCTTTGCAGCTCCGCAAAGGACGCTGTCGATCACGGCTTCACTGTTTGCCCACCAGGGAAATCAAGGCATGGTCGCGGAGCCCTGCGCTGCAGGGCTAGGATTTGCTGTGGCCTTTCGCGAGGAGGGACTCGAATTCGGGGTCGCCGTGAAGACAATTGAGATCGGTGTCGCGCCTGATCCAATCCCAGTTGGAGTAGCCCAGTTCGATCGTTTTCTTCAAAGTGGCCAGCGCTTCGGCTTTCTTGTTCATCAAGCCATAGGTGCAAGCAACGTTGTAGTGGATGTTGGGGTCGTTCGGGCGGAGTTCGGTGGCTCTGCGGGCCAGAGCGGCTGACTCGTCCATCCGGCCGTCCTCCGCGTATGTGATGGCGAGAAGAACGCGTGCCCGGGCGTCCTCCGGGACCAACTCGATCTGGCGCTGAAGCACACTGAGGCGCTTCTGGCGCAAGGCGGCAGCGGAAGCGATGCGGCCGAGGCGGTGAAGAACGATGGTATACGGAATGTAAACATTATAGTCGTCGCCGCTGATTTCTACAGCGGCGTCAACCAGAGCAGCCGCTTCCTCGAGGCGGTCGGAATTCATCAGCGCGCGGCCCAGCACGTTGTAGGCGTGCTCGCAATCGGGTTTGCGTTCGATCGCTTTGCGGGCGTACTGGATGGCCTCATCGTACTTGCCCTGGGCGTAGAAGAGGCGGGCGCGGCCGGCCAGAGCCTCGGCTAGATGCGGATCGCTGAGGAACGCCTTATCGCACTCCGAAACCCCCCGCTCGATCCACCGCGGATCTCGTTCGTGCCATTCGTACATCATGCCGCAGATATTGGCGATGCCCGCGTGGGCCAGGGCGAAATCGGGATCGAGGCGTACGGCCTTCTCGAACATCTCAATGGCGAAATCGAGATTTTCGCGGCGCGTGTAGTTGCGGCCGCGGAGATAGTAATCGTAGGCTTCGAGATTTTCAGTGGGCTTCTTGGCCAGCGCGCGTTCCTCGCGTGGCGAAAGCGTGATGCGCAAGGCCTGAGCGATGCTGCGGGCGATGTCGTCCTGAACTTCGAAGACGTCCTCGAGCTGGCGATCGTAGCGCTCGGCCCAAATCGAATGGCCCGTGCGCGTTTCGACGAGTTGAGCCGTAATGCGCAGCCGCGGCCCGGAGCGGCGCAGTGTTCCGGTCAGAACGTACTTCGCGTTGAGCTGGCGGCCGACTTCCGGGCCGGTGACGGCCTTGTCGCGAAAGGCGAGGACCGCCGCGCGCGGGAAGACCGCGACGTCCTTGACCTTGGAAAGCTCGGTGATGACGTCCTCGGTCATGCCGTCGCGGAAGTATTCATCGTCTTTGCCCGCCGCAAGATTCTCAAAATAGAGGACAGCAACGGATTGCTGCGAAGGAGCTGCCGGGGTCACCACCGCCCGGCCGGAATCGGAGTCTTGCCTCAGCTTTTCCAGATCGCCGCGAAGATTTCCCGCGGACTGATAGCGCGAACGCCGTTCCTTTTCGAGTAACTTGGAAATAATGCGGTCGAGTTCCGGCATCAGCTTAGGGTTGGATCGGGAAGCGGGCTCCGGCACGCGATTCAGAATCGCGTCGAAGACGACCGCGGAGGTGATCCCCGAAAATGCCTGCTGTCCGGTCGCCATTTCGTAGAGAACGACGCCGAAGGAGAAAAGGTCCGAGCGCGCGTCGGTTTCCTCGCCTCGCGCCTGCTCGGGCGACATGTATGCCACCGTGCCGAGCGCTGTTCCAGGACTGGTGAGATTCTCGTCCGCCAGCCCGGCAGTAGCCATGGGGGCGACCGAAGCCGTTGCGCCAACCGCTTCGCCAACAGCTTGGCGCGACAACTTGGCCAAACCGAAATCGAGAATCTTGGCCTGACCACGCGCCGTAATGAAAATATTCGCGCACTTGATGTCGCGATGAACGATTCCCTTGGCATGGGCCGTATCGAGTGCATCGGCAATCTGCACGGCAAACTTGAGGATTTCGTCGTTGTCCATCGGACGGCCGCGGAGGCGGTCGCGAACGGTGTCGCCTTCGAGGAGCTCCATGACGATGAACGGCTGGCCCTCATGTTCGTCGATGTCATAGATGGTGCAGATGTTCGGGTGATTCAATGCCGAGGCGGCGCGGGCCTCGCGCTGAAAGCGCTCGAGGCTCAGGCGGTCGCGCACCATTTCTGCCGGCAGGAACTTCAGCGCGACGCTGCGGCCTAGCCGCGTGTCTTCGGCGCGATACACGACGCCCATTCCGCCGCCGCCGAGCCGTTCGAGGATTCGATAGTGGGAGAGGACTTGTCCGATCATCAGTGAGCACATGCTACGCTGTGGCCCCGGTTTCGTCAACGCCAGCAGGGGACAGGAGATTGTGACCTGATTGCGGACGCGGTGTGGGACACGAGAGAAACGTATCGGAGCACGACGAGGAAGCAAATCAGGCGTGAGCGGGCGGGCTCGGCCGGGCCCGCCCACGCTTGAGGCTGGAAAGCTTTGCGGCCGCGCGAGGACTCGCGGCGTCTATAGCTTAAGGACGGCGGTGAGCAAACCGGGATCCTCGCCGGACTCGATATTGAAACCGAATTGGTCCGCGAGCGCCTTCATGCCGTAATTTTCAGGCATGATGATGGCCAGCACGCGCGAGAGCTTCTCGTCGCGCGCCACCTGGATCAGGCGGCGCACCAGTTCGGTGCCGAGCCCCTGCTTTTGCCAGGGATCGCCGACGAGGACGGCGACTTCGCCCTCGTTCTCGGCGGGATCTTTGGTCAAGCGGCCGACGGCCAGCAGGCAGTGCTCTCCGGTGAGCGGGTCCTGCTGGTCGGCGACAAGCGCCATTTCGCGATCGTAGTCGATGAAGCATTTCTGCAGCAGGCGCTTGTGGGCCACGCGCGCGCTCAAGTTCTGCATGTGGAAGTAGCGCAGGAAGACGGTGCGCTCGGAAAGCGCTTCGTGAAGTTTGACCAGCAGCGGCTCGTCCTCGGGGCGAATGGGCCGCACGATCACCTGGCTGCCGCCCTTGAGGGTCCAGGGGCTGACGTATTGCACGGGGTACGGGCGAATGGCCGGGCGGGGCAGCTGTTCGGCCGGCACATCCTTGCCGTGGAGCACGACGCGCGCGTCCAGAGCAAGCAGGCGTTCGGACGAAGCGAGCAAAGGATTGATGTCGATTTCCTTGATCCAGGGCTGTTCGACCACCAAGCGGCTGAAGCGGATGAGCACGAGCTTGAGCTGATCGATATCTACGGCCGCGCGCCCGCGAACCCCTTTCAGCGCGGCGAAGACTTTCGTGCGTTCCATGAGCCGTTGGGCCAGCGTGGCATTCAGCGGAGGCAAGGCCAGGGCGCGGTCGCGAAACACTTCCACCAGCTGGCCGCCCGAGCCGAAAAGCATCACCGGGCCGAACTGCGGATCGACGCTGCTGCCCAGAATCAGCTCGTAGCCGTCCAGGCGCACCATGGGCTGCACGGTCACGCCCTGGAAATGCGCGGCGCCGGCCTTGGCGGCCACAGCGGAGGCGATTTCGCGGTACGCGCGGGCCACCGCGTCCTCGGTCGTGAGATTCAGCTTTACCCCGCCGACGTCCGTCTTGTGCGTGATGGTTTCGGAGTAAACCTTCAAAACCACGGGGAAGCCGATCTTGTGCGCGAGCGACACGGCTTCCGCCTCGGAGCGCGCCAGCTGCGTTTCCACCGTGGGAATGCCGTAGGCCGCGAGCACTTGCTTGGACTCGAGTTCGGTGAGCAAAGCCCGGCCGCTCGCGCGGACCTTGTCGAGAATGGCGCGAGCCTGCTGGGAGGCAGTGTCGCCAATCCCAATTTCCTCGGCGAGGCTGGGCGTTTCGTACAGGGCGCGCAGATTTTCGCTGTAGCGCCACATGTAGCAGAAGACACGCGCAGCCGTGTCGGGGTAATTGAAGGTGGGAATGCCGGACTCATTCAGCTTGGCCACGCCGGCGGACACCAGTTCTCCGCCCATCCAACTGGCCAGAACCGGCTTGCCGTGGCCGGTGGCGTAGGGGGTGAGGCGCTCGGCGACCTGCAAGGGATTGGTCATGCCTTGCGGGCAAAGCACTACGAGCAGGCCGTCGCTTTCCGGATCGCGGACGGCGAGTTCGAGCGTGCGGGCGTACTGCGACGGTTCCGCATCGCCGAGAATGTCGATGGGATTCCCGTGGCTCCAGTGCGGTGACAGGAAACCGTTCAAGGATTGGATGGTCGCGTCGGAAACGGGAGCGAGTTCGCCGCCCAGGGCCATCAGCGCGTCGGTAGCCAGCACCCCGGGCCCGCCGGCATTGGTGACGATGGTGAGGTGCGGGCCTTTGGGGCGCGGCTGCCGCGCCAGCGTTTTGGCCATGTGAAAGACGTCGGAAATGCGCTGGACGCGCAGAACGCCGCAACGGCGCAGCGCGGCATCGAACACTTCGTCGCTGCCGGTGAGCGCGCCGGTATGGGAGCTGGCGGCTTTGGAAGCGGCTTCGGAACGTCCGGCTTTGATGGCGATAATGGGTTTTTTCAGCGCGACCGCGCGCGCCGCGGACAGAAACGAGCGCGCATCGCCCACCGATTCCATGTACAGCAGGATGCTTTGCGTGTTGGGATCGTCGCCAAAGTAATCGATCAGATCGCCCCAGCCCACGTCCAGCATCGAGCCGGTGGAGACGAGGGCGCTGAAACCGACTTTCTCGACCAGGCTCCAATCGAGGATGGCCGTCTCGAGCGCGCCGCTCTGGCTGAGAAAGGCGACGCTGCCCTTCAGCGCGATATCGTGAGCGAAGGTGGCGTTCAGCCCGGTCAGCGGATTCATGATGCCGAGGCAGTTGGGGCCGATGACGCGCATTTTGCTGCGCTGCAATCGCTCGCGAATCTGCTGTTCCAGGCGCAAACCTTCCGCCCCGCGCTCTTTGAAACCGGCGGAGATGACCACGGCGGAGGCCACGCCGGCATCGATGCATTCGCCGATGATGCCGGGAACCGTGGGCGCGGCGGTGATGATGACGGCGAGATCGACCTTCTCCGGCACCGCCGCGATGCTGGGATAGCACTGCCGGCCGAGGATGTTGTCGCGCTTGGGATTGACGGGATAGATGCGGCCCTGAAACGCGGGATTGGCCAGATTGAGCAGCAAAGTACGGCCCACGCTGCACTCGCGGTCGGTGGCTCCGATGACCGCGACCGAGGAGGGCGCGAACATGCGGTCGAACGCCGAGCCCTGGCGAGTCGAGGAACCGAACGAGGTTTCCGCCGGCGGCGCGGCGTTGGCGCGAACGGAAGTAGTTTCGTGCAGACGCTCCTCCGTCTGCAGGTCCTGCGATTTTGTCGTCACTTTGCAACCCTCCCAAACCAGAAATCGAGCACCGGCCTCAGCGGCCGACGTAGGAACTCAACACGCGCATGTAGTTGACGCGCTCGAAGGCGCTGGGGCGCGGCGCCGCGCGCCGGCTCATGCTGCCCTGCATTTGCCGGATGGAGTCGTATTCGCGCTCCTCCATCCAGTGCTTGAGCTGATCGAGGACGAAGCGCGCGTACTCCACGCCATGCTTGAGCAGCGCGGAGGTCATCATCGCCACGCGCGCGCCGGCCATCATACTCTTCAGAACATCTTCCGCCGTGTGGACCCCTCCGGTCACCGCGAGATTGGCGTGCAGCTGATCGTGCAGGATGGCCACCCAGTGCAGGCGCAACAACAATTCCTCGGAGGTGCTCAGCGTGATGCTGGGAACGACGTCCAGCGCCTCCAGATCGAATTGGGGCTGGTAGAAGCGGTTGAACAGGACCAAAGCGTCGGCGCCGGCCTCGTCGAGTTGTTGCGCGAAATGGGGCAGCGCGGCGAAGAAAGGCGAGAGCTTGACGGCGACCGGAATAGAGACCGCGCCCTTCACCTGGCTGACGATCTCACAATAGTCCTGTTCGATTTTGGCGCTGCTGACGCTGGGGTCGACAACCACGTTGTAGAGATTCAGTTCGAGGGCATCGGCGCCGGCCTGCTGCATGAGCGAGGCGTAACGCAACCAGCCGCCCAGGGAGACGCCGTTCAAGCTGCCAATCACAGGAATGGCAACGGCCTGTTTGGCCCAGCGGATGAGTTCGAGATAGCCTTCCGGGCCAAGATTGTAATTTCGCAGGTCGGGAAAGAAGTTAAGGAATTCTCCAAAGCTGCTTTCACCGCGAGAAAGGTCGGCGTCGAACCCTTCGCTTTCCAGGCGCAACTGCTCCTCGAAGAGAGAGGGAAGCACGACGGCGGCGATGCCTGAGTCTTCCATGCGGCGGATGTCGCCAATCGACTCGCATAGCGGAGAGGCGGAGGCGACGATCGGCGACTTCAGATTCAGACCGAGATAATTGGTGGACAGGTCGGTCATTGCCGGTCTCCATTCTTCGGCGTTGCCGAGGCCGGTTGTGGTCGCGCTCCATCGGGCGCGGTTTCAGCCGGGGCAGGGGCGGTTGCGGCCGGAGCGGTCGCCGCAGGCGGCGCCGGGGCTGTGCCAGGCATAGCGGCGCGGTTGGCATAGACGCGCCACTGCTGCTCGACGTCTTCCTGAGCGAGTTTCAGCAGTAGCTTGGCCGCTTCGGGATTGCTGCGCTTGAGCATGGTGTAGCGCGTTTCCTGGTAGACGTACTTCTCCAGCGGAATGGAGGGCGCCTTGGAATCGAGCTGGAAGGGGTTCTTGCCTTCGAGCCGGAGGCTGGGGTTGTAGCGCACCAGCGGCCAGTAGCCGGATTGCACGGCGGCCTTCTGCTGCTCGAGGCCGAACTGCATGTCGTAGCCGTGCGCGATGCAATGGCTGTACGCAATGATCAGAGAGGGTCCATCGTAGCTTTCGGCTTCGAGAAAGGCTTTGACCGTTTGCATGTCGCTGCCGCCCATAGCCACGCGCGCGACGTACACCGAACCGTAGCTGATGGCCTCCATGGCCAAGTCCTTCTTCGAGGTTTGCTTGCCGGCCATGGCGAACTTGGCCACTGCGCCGCGCGGTGTAGCCTTGGACATCTGTCCGCCCGTGTTGGAATAGACTTCCGTGTCCAGGACGAGCACGTTCACGTTCATCCCCGATCCCAGTACGTGGTCCAGCCCGCCAAAACCGATGTCGTAGGCCCAGCCATCTCCGCCCACGATCCACACGCTTTTCTTGACCAGGGCGTCCGCCACATTGAGCAACTCGCGGGCTTCCGCGCCCGCAAGATTGGCGAGCATTTTCTTCAGCTCGGCTACACGCGCGCGCTGCGCCTGAATTTCGGTTTCGGTTGCTTGCGGGGAATTCAGCAGATCGAGCACGAGCGAGTCGCCGAGTTGCGGGGCCATGCGGCGCACCAGTTCGCGCGCGTAATCTGCCTTTTTGTCGACGGCCAGGCGCATGCCCAGGCCGAATTCCGCGTTATCTTCGAACAGCGAATTGCTCCAGGCCGGGCCGCAGCCCTGCGCGTTCGTGGTGTAGGGCGTCGTCGGCAGGTTGCCGCCATAAATCGAGGAGCAGCCCGTGGCGTTGGCGATCAGCAAGCGGTCGCCAAACAGCTGCGTGAGCAACTTGATGTAAGGCGTTTCGCCGCATCCGGAGCAGGCGCCGGAAAATTCGAAGAGAGGTTCGAGCAGCTGCGCGTCCTTGACTTGCTTATGGGCCAGGCGCTCGCGATTGAACTCCGGCAGGCTAAGGAAAAATTCCCAATTGGCGGCTTCCGGCTCGCGCAGGGGCGCTTGCGCGGCCATGTTGACCGCGCGGTGGCTGGCGTCGCTCTTGCTTTTCACCGGACAGATTTCTACGCACAGCTGGCAGCCCGTGCAGTCTTCGGGCGCGACTTGCAGCGTGTACTTCATCTGTTCCCAGCCGCGCCAAGCCGGCTTCGCGGATTTGAACGTGGGGGGCGCGCCGGCCAGCAGCGAAGAGTCGTAGACCTTGGCGCGAATGACGGCGTGCGGGCAAACCAGGACGCACTTGCCGCACTGGATGCAGATTTTTTCGTCCCACACGGGAATTTGCTGGGCGATGTTGCGCTTTTCCCATTTGGCTGTGCCGGTGGGGAACGTGCCGTCCACGGGCATGGCGCTGACGGGCAACTCGTCGCCAAGCCCAGCGACGATCGTGCCGAGAACGTCGCGGACGAATGCGGGAGCACGCTGCGGAACCGGCGGAAGCATGTCGAACGCGCTGTTTGCCTCCTTGGGGACGTTGACCTGGTGCAGGCCCCCGACGGCCTGATCGACCGCGGCGAAATTCTTCTGCACCACCGCCTCACCGCGCTTGCCATAGGTTTCGCGGATGGCGTCTTTGATGGCCTGGATCGCTTTCTCGCGCGGCAGCACGCCGCTGATGGCGAAGAAGCAGGTCTGCATGACGGTGTTGATGCGGCTGCCCATGCCCGTGTCGCGGGCCACGCTGTAGGCGTCGATGACGTAGAACTTCAGGCGCTTGTCGATGATCGTGCGCTGCACGCTCTTCGGCACATGATTCCAGATTTCCTCCGGGCCGAACGGCGCGTTCAGCAGGAAGGTGGCGTCGTTTTCGGCCGCGGAAAGCATGTCCATACGCTCGAGGAACTGGAACTGATGGCAGGCCACGAAGCTGGCCTTGCTAATCAGGTAGGAACCGCGAATGGGCTTGGGGCCAAAGCGAAGATGAGAGACGGTGATGGCGCCCGCTTTTTTCGAGTCGTAAACGAAATAGCCCTGCACGTACTGCCCCGTGCCTTTCCCGATGATCTTGATGGAATTCTTGTTGGCGCCGACTGTGCCGTCCGAGCCCAGGCCATAGAAGAGCGCGCGCACGGTTTCCGGGGCCTCGGTCGAGAAATTCTTGTCGTAGGCGAGGCTGGTGTGGGTCACATCGTCGACGATGCCGATGGTGAAATGATTCTTGGGCGACGGGGCGCGGAGTTCGTCGAAGATGCCCTTGGCCATGGCGGGCGTGAATTCCTTGGAGGAAAGGCCGTAGCGTCCGCCGATGACGCGCGCGCGGGGCACGCCGTTGGAGGCGGATTCGCTGAGCGACGTCACCACGTCGATGTAGAGCGGCTCGCCCAGCGCGCCGGGTTCCTTGGTGCGATCGAGGACCGCGATGGATCGAGCCGTCTTGGGGAGCGCGGCGGCGAAAGCGTCGACGGCAAACGGACGGAACAGGCGGACTTTCAGCAAGCCGACTTTTTCTCCGCGCTGATTGAGGGCGTCGATCGTTTCTTCAACAGCGCCGCAGCCCGAGCCCATCATCACGATCACGCGTTCGGCATCGGGTGCGCCGATGTAATCGAACAAGCGATACGCGCGGCCGGTTTGCGCGGCAAAGCGGTCCATCACGTCCTGCACGATGGTGGGGCAGGCGAGGTAAAAGGGATTGATGGCCTCGCGGGCCTGGAAGAAAACGTCGGGATTCTGCGCCGTCCCGCGCAGGACAGGGTGTTCGGGAGAAAGGGCGCGCGCGCGATGAGCGAGGACGAATTTTTCGTCGATCAAGGCGCGCAGAACGTCGTCTCCAGGGACGGTGATTTTCTGGACTTCGTGGGAAATGCGGAAGCCGTCGAAAAAATGCAGGAAGGGAATGCGCGATTCGAGGCTGGCGACCTGCGCGATCAGCGCGAAATCGGCAGCCTCCTGGACGGAATTGGAAGCGAGCAGGGCAAAGCCGGTGGCGCGCGTCGCCATCACGTCGCTGTGATCGCCAAAAATGGAAAGCGCATGGGTGGCGACGGTGCGCGCCGCGACGTGAATGACCGCGGGTGTCAATTCGCCGGCGATCTTGTACATGTTGGGAATCATCAGCAGCAGGCCCTGCGAGGCGGTGAAGGTGGTGCCCAGCGCGCCGCCCTGCACCGCGCCATGCAGCGCTCCGGACGCGCCGCCCTCGCTTTGCATTTCGACAACTCGGGGCACGATGCCCCAGAGATTCTTGCGGCCTTCCGCGGCCCACTGATCGGCCCATTCGCCCATGGGCGAGGACGGCGTAATGGGATAGATGGCGATGACTTCGTTCAGGCGATAAGCGACGTCTGCCGCCGCTTCATTTCCATCCAGGATGGCCATTGTTTCTTTCATTTCCACACTCCCGAAGGCTGGGTTGGCTCGCAGGGTGAGATATTCGTATAAGTATTGGCGTGGCAGCGAGTTAGAGCGGCGCAGCGCATCCCGGCAAGTAGCGCGGTCAGTTCCATAGGGCTGAAGAAAGTGTTGCAGAGGAAGGGGGGCGGTTACTGTGACAGGCATCACACGAGAGAGTGACGCTGACCCACATGGCCGCCCGTGCCAATCTGAAACGGCATGGCTTGCAGGCAGACAGGAGAGCGTGCCGCCGGATCGCTCGCGTCAGCTGTGGCTTATGCGCAGGAGAATATTCTTGCCCAGCCCCAATCGTTTGGGGTAGCCGAAATCGTGCAGCGGTCCTAGGGCGGATACTTGTAGGCCGTGGGCCTTGGCCAGGGCACTGAGCGACTCAGCGGTGTGGAGTGGCGGGAGCGGGTGGCGCAGAAAGCTGCTGTCGCTTGCCGGTCCGAAGATATCGCCGGCCATGACTCCGCTGCGGCGCAGGCGGCGGCGAACCATTTCGAACAGCTGACTCATCTTGTGGTCGTCGAAATAGTAAAGGATTTGGGACATCCAAATGAAATCGAAGGTGGCCGTCCCGAGTTGGCCATCGCCGAAGTTGTGAGAGAGGAACAAACGAGGATTCTTCCAGGTAAGTTTGTGCTTGGAAATCTCTTCGTGCGCGGTCTTGATGGCGAGAGGGCTTTGGTCGAGGCCGACGTACCGGCCGGGTTCCAGATGACGGATAAAGGAGATTCCGCCCTGGAGGGGACCGCATCCGATGTCCAGGAAAGAGTGGTGCGGCCGCAATCCGAGGCGAGTGACGGCTTGAAACTGATAGCGTTGCAACTGTTTCCAGTATCCCAGCGGACCCACCATCGCTTCCAGCCGGTGGCGGCGGCGCAAACCGGGTACGAGCGAACGCACGCCGTAGAGCCGGCGGCGCAACTTCTTCAGCTTGGGTCGCGCTTTCATACGGAATTGTCGATTCCAGCTGGGCCCAAATCAATCTAGGTTCAGCTTTGGTTATCGCAAATAGAACCGGGGTACCAGCGTGCTGCGTTCCCGAATCGGACGGAACATCATCGGTGCAGCAGGCCTATCGCACGAAAGCAAGTGGCTGTATCCGGGGAGAGCATACTGCGGAGACGAAACCGGTCGGCCGAAATTGGCAAGATGAGACCACAATCAGTAAAGATACGGAGACAAGCGACGGCCAGCGCACGCGGAATCAACAGCTGTTCCAGGGGAGTAGGAACCGCAAAGTTCCATCAGGCGCCAAGATGCTGCGGCCCCTGGCCGTTTCTTCGTGCGACATCACGCGGCCGAAGGAGGCCAGCGCAGGATCCAGAGAACCAGGATCGCGTAGTACCCTGCAACCAGACCGAGCGAAACGAGCAGCGTGCTCCAGCCCTTGTGCGAGCCGGTGAATTCACGCCGCCAGCGCGCGCCGCAGCAAACGATCATCGCCAGCGAAAGCAGGATCACCAGGGTGGTGAGCAAGCCCACCGGGAAAAACGAGCTGCCCGGGTGAAAGACGGGCGAGATGTGCAGCGGCAGGCTGCGCAGGCCGCCCCACAGGCCGGAAATGGCCAGCCAGGCTGCGGGTGCGACGATGCCCATCATGTACGCCCAGCGATCTTCGAGGTAGAACAGCATCAACACGATCACCAGGTAGATGAGCGACTCGTAGAAGTGAATCAGGAAAAACTGAGCGTCGAAGTGGCTGAGGAGCAGAAAGCAAAGCGCGAGAGCGATCGCGACACTCGCAATCCAACGATGGACCATTTCATCTCCTCCCTCCGGGCGGTGATCTCGGCAACAGCTGATTGAGCTGCCCGCACAAGAACCGCCCGCTAACCACGCAGAAACCGGGTGCAACCAAGCCCGATTGCACTCTCTTTCTGTCGTCTTCAGTGTCTCGCGGGGCGAGGAAAAGCTCGATGACACCTGTCACCGAGCGATATGACGGAGATCACCCGTCTTGCAAGGGCCGTTGAAAGGGTTGGATCGCGTTGTTTTGTTTCTTTTTGGGACACACTGCGGGCAGGCGCATTCCCCTTCGATACATTCACCTACAACGACGGGAAGAGATAAAGGTCACCGCTTTCGGTGATGGCCCTCACAGTATTCGGACGGGCGAATCGCCGATGATGGAAAGCGGGGAAGTGACTCAGTTCAGCGATACGTCGTGGCGCGCCCCCGCGTATACGGGCAAGAACGAGGAAGCGCCAACACAGGAGGAGCCGGCGAATGAGGGGGCCGGTGGCAGAGAGCGAGAGGGTTTTGGAGTCTGGCAGGGGTGCCAAGCACACGATCATCGCGGCGCAGCAACTGCCGGAGCTGGTCGCTTGCATCCTCAAGCGCGGCTACGAACTGTTGGGACCCACAGTTCGCGACGGCGCCATTGTCTACGACCGGCTGAACTCGGCGGACGAATTGCCGCGCGGCTGGACGGATGTGCAGGAACCCGCCAAGTACAGGCTGGCGCGGCGCAGCGACGACGCCTACTTTGGCTACAACGTCGGGCCGCACTCTTGGAAGAAGTTTCTGCATCCCCCGACACACCGCCTGTGGAAGTGCACGCGTGATGGGGGAGGGCTGCACATTGTTGCGGATGTTCCGGCGCCGGTGAGGCGGGCGTTTTTTGGCGTCCGTCCGTGCGAGCTGCGGGGCATGGCGATTCTCGACAAGATTCTCGGTGGGAACGGAACTGCCGATCCCGAGTACAAAACGCGCCGCGATAATCTCCTGATCGTGGCAGTGAATTGCGGGCAGGCCGGCGGAACGTGCTTTTGCACGTCCATGGGCAGCGGCCCCCGGGCTACGTCAGGCTATGACTTGGCCCTCACCGAGCTTCTGGGAGACCAGCGCCATGATTTCCTGGTGGAGATCGGCAGCGAGCGCGGAGACGAACTGGCCGAGGAAGTGCCTCATCGCCAGGCGCGCGCCGCCGACCTGGACGCCGCCGAGCGAACGATCGCGGACACACGCGCTCATATGGGCCGGACGATGGCCGTGGACGGCCTGAAAGAGCTGCTCTACCGCAATTACGACAGCCCTCGCTGGGACAACGTCGCGAAGCGCTGCATGACCTGTGCCAACTGCACGTTGGTTTGTCCCACCTGCTTCTGCACCACGGTGGAAGACGTCACCGATCTGACCGGCGCGCAGGCCGAGCGCTGGCGCAAGTGGGATTCCTGCTTCACGCTGGATTTCTCCTACATCCACGGAGGCAGCGTGCGGCCCAGCGCGAAATCGCGCTACCGCCAATGGCTTACGCACAAGCTGGCGGCCTGGGTCGACCAGTTCGGAGAGCTTGGGTGCGTGGGCTGCGGGCGCTGCATCACCTGGTGCCCGGCGGGGATCGACCTTACGGCGGAAATCGAAGCCCTGCGCGCCTCGGAAACGGCGAACAGCCACGCGAAAAGAAAGGAAACAGAATGATCCACTCACTCGATGCCGTCATCCGGCAACATACCTTCTTCCGGGGACTCGAGGAACGCTACATCGAGTTCATCACCGGCTGCGCTAAGAACATTCGCTTCGAGCCGGGCCAGTATATTTTCCGCGAAGGCGATCCCGCCGATCAGTTCTACTTCATCCGCGAAGGCCTGGTCTCGGTGGAGATCATGGTGCCGGAACGCGGCCCGGCGACGGTGCAGACCATCGGCGAAGGAGACGTGCTCGGGTGGTCCTGGCTGGCTCCGCCGTATCGCTGGCATTTCGACGCGCGCGCACTTCGCGAGACACGCGCCCTCGATTTTGACGGCAAATGCCTGCGCACCAAGTGCGACGAGGATCACGACCTCGGCTACGAAATCATGAAACGATTCACCAACGTGGTGAGCGAGCGGCTGGACGCGACGCGGCTGCAGCTACTGGATCTTTATGGCGTACGTGCTTGATCTTCCGGCGATGACCGGCCCCGTGGCCGACCCCATGGTGCCCGTGCCGTACCGCGTCGAAGGCGTGAAGCGCGAAACGCACGACACGTTCTCGCTCGATCTGGCGCCTGCAGACGGCGCGGCGGTGACCTCGTTCCAGCCGGGCCAGTTCAACATGCTGTATGTGTTTGGCGTGGGCGAAGTACCCATCTCGATCAGCGGCGACCCGGGAAATTGTCCCGCCATCGTCCATACCACGCGGGTGGTCGGGGCAGTGACGAAAGCGATGGGCGCGCTGAAGCGCGGAGACCTGCTGGGAGTGCGCGGGCCCTTCGGAAAGCCCTGGCCCGTGGCCGAAGAGGCGGGCCGTGATTTCCTGATCGTGGCGGGCGGGATCGGGCTGGCTCCCTTGCGCCCCGCCCTGTACACCCTCATGAAGCAGCGCGAGAAGTACCGCAAAATCGTGTTGCTGTACGGCGCGCGCACGCCGGAGGATATCCTCTACCGCCGCGAGCTGGAGCGCTGGCGCGGAAAATTCGATCTGGAAATTCAGGTAACCGTCGATCGCGGCGCGGCGGGCTGGCGCGGGAATGTGGGAGTGGTCACCACCATGATCGGGCGCGCCCAATGCGATCCCGCGAATACGCTGGCGCTGGTCTGCGGCCCCGAGGTGATGATGCGGTTCACGCTGATGGAGCTGCAGAAGCGGGGCATTGCGCAGCAAAGGATTTTCGTATCCATGGAACGCAACATGAAGTGCGCCGTCGGCTTCTGCGGGCATTGCCAGTACGGGCCAAATTTCATCTGCAAGGACGGGCCTGTTTTCCGTTTGGACCGGATCGAGCCGATTTTCGGCAAGGCGGAGATTTAGATGGCGCGAACGCGCAAGCCGAAACTTGCGGTCTGGAAATTCGCCTCGTGCGACGGTTGCCAGTTGAGCCTGCTCGATTGCGAGGACGAACTGCTGGCCGTGGCGGGAGCGGTGGAAATCGCGAATTTTCCGGAAGCCTCGCGGGCCGTGGTGAAAGGCCCATACGACGTTTCGCTGGTGGAGGGTTCGATCACCACGCCGCACGACGAGGAACGCATCCACGCCGTACGGCGCAGTTCGAAATTTTTGGTCACCCTGGGCGCCTGCGCCACCGCCGGAGGAATCCAGGCTTTGCGCAATTTCAAGGACGTGAAGGAGTTTACGTCCATCGTGTATGCCCGGCCGGAGTACATCGACACGCTGAGCAAGTCCACTCCCATCAAGGATCACGTTTCTGTCGACTTCGAACTGCGCGGCTGCCCGATCAGCAAGGAGCAGCTGGTGGAAGTTTTGACTGCATTCCTGCACGGGCGCAAGCCGAACATTCCCAATTACAGCGTGTGCGTGGAGTGCGAGCGCCGTGGAAACGTTTGCGTGATGGTTGCCGCGGGCGCGCCCTGCATGGGACCGGTGACCATGGCCGGGTGCGGCGCGCTGTGCCCGGCGTACGCGCGCGGTTGCTTCGGATGTTTCGGGCCGAAGGAAGCGCTGAACGCCGCGGCCCTGAGCGGCGCGTGGAGCGAATTGGGAGTGAGCGAGGGCGATCTGGTGCGCGCGTACCGCACGTTCAACGCCTATGCAGAGCCCTTCCGCAAACAGAGCGAGGTCCATGAGCGGTAAGAACATCAAAGTCGATATTCTGGCGCGCGTGGAAGGGGAGGGCGCCCTCTCGGTCAAGATCAAGGACCACCATGTGGCCGATCTGAAGCTGCGCATTTACGAGCCCCCGCGGTTTTTCGAAGGCTTTTTGCGCGGGCGCAAGTTCAGCGAGATCCCGGACATTACGGCGCGCATCTGCGGCATTTGTCCCGTGGCCTATCAAATGAGTTCCTGCCACGCCATCGAGGATGCCGCCGGCGTGCGCGTGCAGGGAGCCCTGCGCGATCTGCGGCGCCTGCTGTATTGCGGGGAGTGGATCGAGAGCCATGCGCTGCACATCTATCTGCTGCATGCCCCCGACTTCCTGGGCTACGACGACGCGATCCGCATGGCTCAATACTATCCGGAAGTCGCCAAGCGCGGCCTGCGGCTGAAGAAAATCGGCAACAACATCATGAAAGTGGTGGGCGGCCGCGAAATCCATCCGGTCAACGTCCGGCCGGGCGGTTTCTACAAGGCTCCGTCCAAAAAAGAAGTTGCTGACCTGGCGGACGATCTGGAATGGGCTCTGAACGCCGCGCTCGAGACCGTCCGCTGGGTCGCTTCCTTTTCGTTTCCGGCGCTCGAACGAGACTACGAGTTCGTGGCCTTGCGCGGTCCCGGCGAGTATCCCTTCAATGAAGGGCGAGTGGTCTCGAACAAGGGCCTCGACATCGCGGTGCGGGAGTACGAGCAGCATTTCGTCGAGGAGCATGTGGAGCATTCGAACGCGCTGCATTCCACGCTGAAAGAGCGGGGCTCCTATCTGGTCGGCCCACTGGCGCGCTACGCTTTGAACTTCGACCTGCTCACGCCCGTGGCGCAGGAGGCCGCGCGCTCAGCCGGGCTGGGGCCTGTTTGCAGGAATCCGTTCCAAAGCATCATCGTCCGCGCGGTGGAGCTGGCGTACTCCTGCGAAGAGGCCTTGCGCCTGGTGAAGAACTATGGAGCGCCCGAGCCGCCGTTCGTCGACGTGCACCCGGGAACTTCGATCGGGTATGGCTGCACGGAAGCTCCGCGCGGAATTCTCTACCATCGCTACCGCTTCAACGAACATGGGCTCGTTCTGGACGCGAAAATCGTGCCTCCCACTTCGCAAAATCAGAAATCGATCGAGGAAGACCTGCGGCAATTCGTGGAGGCGAACCTCGATGCCCCCAAAGACAAGCTGCAGTGGCAATGCGAACAGGCCATTCGCAATTACGATCCATGCATCTCCTGCGCCACGCATTACTTGAAGCTTGAGCTGGAGCGGGAATGAGCGGGACTCCAGCGCGCGTCGTGATCATCGGCGTGGGAAACGCGTTCCGCGGCGATGACGGCGCGGGCATCGCCGTGGCGCAACAGCTTGCCGAGCAGGCGCCCGCCGGAACCGAGGTGCTCGAAGAGAGCGGCGAGGGCGCGGCGCTGGCGGAAGCCTGGAAAGGCGCGCAGCTCGCGATTGTGGTCGACGCCATTCGATCCGGCGGCACGCCCGGAACCATTCGCCGCTTTGATGCGCGCGAGGGCCCGGTGGGCGACGAACCGCCCGGCCGCTCGACGCATGGATTCGGGATTTCCAGCGCGATCGAGCTGGCCCGCGCGCTGAACGAATTGCCCCCTCAACTCATTGTGTACGGAATCGAAGGGCGGGACTTTGCTTTGGGAGAGAAGTTGTCGCCCGCAGTGGAAAAAGCGGTTCCGCGGGTGGCCGCGCAGGTGCTTTCCGAAGAGCCCGAGAGCGCTCGCGTCCGCTGAACTCCGCACCTGATTCTGCCGCAGTTCGCGCGAGCAATTTGAAGCGACGGGCCGCTCGTCCAAATTTCTCGCAGCCGAACGGCCCCGAAGGACTACTGCTGCAGGATGAAATGCACTTCCACGTGCATGGCGACGGAGATCGTCTGTCCATTCAAGTAGGTGGGCTGATAGCGCCACTGCACGACGGACTGAAGCGCCGCAGGAATCAGCAGCGGCGGCCCGCTGAGCGCGCGAGCCTGGACCACATTTCCGCGCTCGTCGATGACGGCGTCAATCACGACCGTGCCCTGAATGCGCGCCTGCTTGGCGATGACAGGGTACTCCGGCTGCGGCGCGTAGATCTGCCGCGGCGGTTTCAGGTCTCCGCCAATCCGGACGATCCGTTTCACCGGAGGCGGTGGCGGAGCAATGACCGGCCCTCCACCCGTTCCCCCGATGATTCCTCCCAGGACTCCGCCGGCCTGTCCGCCGGGAATTCCGCCCGGAACGCCGCCGATCACGCCCACAGCACCTGGGTCAGGAGGAAGCGTCGCCTCCTTGATCATCACCACTTTCTTAGGGATCGAGGTGGGAGCGGTCAGACGGCCGCCTTGCATCAGGCGGGCCACGGACTTCATTACCACTTGCTGAACCGCCGGAGCGGGCGGCGGGGGCGGCGGCGGGGGCGTGGGCGCGACGAGCCAGGTGTTTTGGAACGCCTTGAGGTCGAGGGTCTGCGTAAAGAACATGGGCATAATGATCAGACCCACGATCAAAAAGGCGTGCACCACGAAGGAAAAGATCCACTCCAGCGGATTGCGGTGCTTGTATTCGCAAGGCACTTCCAGCAGGGCCGAAACAAAGGTCTCCTGCGCGGGGCTTACCTGCTTGTTTGTCCGCTCAATGCGGATGGGTGGTTCTTCTGGGGGTGCGACCACGGCAGAGTGGCTGACCATGAGGTCACCTCTTGCCGGGGGGACTTGCTACCCGGCCCGGCTGGACGGGCTGTTAGCTAATCGCTCCGTCCTGAAATCGTTGTAGCACGAGCATCGTTTTGGCGCGGCGACAGCAGTCACGCCCGAATGTGACTGTTATCACGCCTCCCTGCACTGGTGCGCACGGCCCTTCGCGACGCGCTCAGCCCATTCGACTTGCAGTGATAAAAGTCACGCCCACCAGTGACCCGTATCATCGCAATCCTGGCCGACCGGGTTCAGATTGGCGCTACGGAGGGACGCCCCATGAGCACGGCCGCTGTGAAGCCACAAGTGTTGATACAGCTGAAGAATCTCTTATACGTCACTGATTTTTCCGAGCCTTCGGAGTCGGCATTGCCCTTCGCAATCGCGCTGGGGCGAAGATATGGCGCCACCATTCACGCCCTGCACGTGCTCACGCCTAACCCCTTTACCTCCGGAAGCTTTGCCCTGACGGGCGTGGCCTTCGAAGCGGAGGCGGAGACGGCGCTGGCGGCCATGCAGAAACTGGAATCGCAATTGGCCGGGCTGCAGCATCGCACCGTTTTGGAGCGCGCTGTGGATGTGTGGGCCGGCGTCGAACAGGCAACCCAGGAGTGCGCGGCGGACCTGATCGTTCTGGGCACGCACGGGCGCACCGGAGCGCAAAGATTTCTCCTGGGCTCGGTGGCAGAGCAGATCTTCCGGCGTTCCTGCTGCCCCGTGCTGACCGTCGGACCGGCCGTGCGCACCAGCGCGCATCGCGGCGGGCGTTTCCATCGCATTCTGTTCGCCACCGATTACACAGCCGCTTCCGTGGCTGCCGCGCCTTACGCCGTTTCCATGGCGGAAAACAATGAAGCGCGCCTTGTGCTGCTGCATGTTGCGCCGCCGATCGAGCCGGCCAGGATCGAGCGAAAGTCGGAACTTTCCGTGGCGGAGATGATTCAGAAGCTCTACGACACCGTGCCTCCGGAAGCGCAGCTGTCCATCCCGCCGGAGGTGGCCATCGAGTACGGCGCCCCGGCCGAGAAGATCATCGATGCGGCGGCGCAGCGTTCGGCCGACCTGATCGTGCTCGGCGTGCGCGGCGCCCAGGGGCACCTGCCTTCCGCGACCCATGTGGAGCGCGCCACCGCGCACGAAGTTGTGGCGCACGCCCCCTGCCCGGTGCTCACCGTGCGCGAGCGGGCTTGAAAGTTACGGCCACAAACGGGGAGCACCCGGCTCGGTCCTCACAGGAGGGTGCCGATGAAAATCCTGATCGCGATCGATGATTCGAAGTTTTCTCAGGAAGCGTTGCGCGCGGTGATCCGGCAGTTCCGTCCGGAGGGCGTCCAACTCCTCGTGTTGCACATCCTGCAGCCCATCTCTCTTTCGGCGGTGCCGCAGATGGCGACGCAATACGCCCCCGAACTCGAAGCGCAAGGAAAGGAAGCGCGGGAACTGGTGGAGCGCGCGGCGGGCACTCTGCGCGCGGCCGGATTCAAAGTGGAAACCAACGTGGACAAGGGCGATATCCGCATGAAGATCATCGATACCGCCGCCGAGTGGAAAGCCGACTTGGTTGTGCTCGGCTCTCACGGCCGCGCGGGCCTTCCGCGGCTGCTGCTCGGCAGCGTCGCGGAATTCGTCGCCCGCCACGCACCGTGCTCGGTTGAGATCGTCCGCGGGCTGGCCGCCGGCTAGCGCGCGAGCTCGGTGTCAGCTGCCGCTTGCCATCCAATTCAGACGGCAGCGTTTCAGCTGGTGACGAAGTGCTCCAGCGCCGTCCGGTTGGGAATGAACAGGCTGGAACCCTTCAGCGTGACCAGCTTCTTGCTGCGGAATTCGCTCAGCGTGCGCGTGACCGTCTCCCGGCAGCTGCCGATGCACTCCGCGATTTCTTCGTGCGTGAGCGGCAGTTTGATCCGCGCGCCCTGCTGCGTCTGCTCGGCGCCCGCCGACCATTCCAGCAGCAGCTTGGCCAGGCGTTCGGGAGCGGAGGTCGACAGCCCCACCGTCCGCAATTGCTCGCAAACACGGTAGTAATTGGAGCTGAGCTGCCGCGCCACGCCCTGGTAGGCCTCGGCGTGTTGCGCCAGGAAACGCACGAAATCGTCGCGGCGCACAAAAGCGATCTGCGAGGGATGCAGCGTTTCGGCTGTCATCTCGTAGGGGATTCCGGAAAGAACGGCCATCAATCCGAGAATCTCGCCGGCTTTGGCGATGCGCAGAATCAGCGTTTTCCCTTCGCTCGAGCTGATCGTGAGCTTCACTTCCCCGTGGCAGATCACGAACACGCCGCGCGCATCCTGCTTTTCCAGAAACAGCACCGCTCCCTCCGGATAGACGGTGCTGGATTTGATCGATTCGAAATCCTTGGCCGCCTTGGGTGTGAGCTGGCAGAAGCACCCGCTGTGATTGAGCTTGCAAGACGCGCAATTCTCGATCATGTCAAAGCCGTACGGTCCTCGCATGTTACCCTCCCCTTTTTGCCTTTCCTTGCTTGCCACCCTGGCATGCTTGTTCCGCGAAGTACTGGGTCATGGGCGTGTCCGCCAAAAAGCGCGCCCCGGTTTTTTTGTGAATGTCCGCCAGAATCTCTCTCCCCGCCCCGTCGACGTGCGTGACGCCGCGCAGATCGACCACCACGTTCTTGCTCTGGCCGCTCAGCGTTCTGCACTGCTCCCCCAGCTCGTTGGCCCAGGGACCGCTGATGCGCCCTTCCAGCTTGAGCGTGACTGCTTCTGGCCCGTCGTTTATGGTGATGCGCAGCGTCGAAGCCCTCGCGTTCAATCCGCATTGGGACAATGGCAAACGGAGGGCCAAAGGAGCGCATCAGGAAGGAACGTCTGCATCGGGAACACACTGCGGGGCTTAGGAGAACGGCGACGAAAAGTTACGTACGTCACAATCCGCCAGTGACGAAGATCACTGGCGAAATAACGTCAGCGGTGACTACATATAGTCGGCCCGCTCGATTCCCAGCTTCTTCAACTTCGAGTTCAGCGTGGTGCGCTTCAGCCCCAACCGCGCCGCCGCGCCTTTGGGGCCCGCAATCAACCCCTTGCTTTCGCGCAGCACGCGCAAGATGTGTTCCCGCTCCGTGCTCTCCAGCGTGGCGCTTGGTTCCGCAGTCTCCGCGGCGGAAGTTTGCAGTTCGGCGAAGGGAATGCGCAAAGCGGGGCCGCTGGTCAGGATCACGGCCCTTTCGATGAAATTCTCGAGTTCGCGCACGTTGCCCGGCCAAGGCCAGCGGGTCAGCGCTTTCATCACGTCGTTGGGAATGGTTTCGATGCGCTTGTCCATCTGGCGCGCGTGTTTGCTCACGAAGTAGCGCACCAGCAGGGGAATATCTTCCCGGCGTTCGCGCAGCGGCGGAATGGTGACGGGGAAGACGCGCAGGCGGTAGTACAGGTCGCTGCGAAACTCGCGATCGGCCACCATTTTCTCGAGATTGCGATTGGTGGCGGCCACCAGCCTAACGTCCACGGGAATGGTGCGCGTGCCGCCCAGCCGCTCGAACTCCTTTTCCTGCAGAGCGCGCAACAGCTTGGGCTGCAGCTCGATGGGCAGGTCTCCCACCTCGTCCAGAAACAGCGTGCCTTGGTGGGCCAGCTCGAGCCGCCCGACCTTTTGCGAGATGGCGCCGGTAAACGCGCCTTTTTCATGGCCGAAGAGTTCGCTTTCCAGAAGTCCGGTGGGAATCGCCGCGCAATTCAGTTTGACGAAGGTGCGCTCGCGCCGCGGGCTCAGCTGGTGGATGGCGCGCGCGATCAGATCCTTGCCGGTGCCGGTCTCGCCGAGGATCAGCACGGTTACGTCCGTGGACGCCACCGTCTCCACTTGCTTCAGCACTCTCCTCAACTTCGGGCTATCGCCCACAATATCTTCGAAGTTGTGTTCGAGGTTCAGTTCCTCTTCCAGGTACTGTTTTTCGCGCTCCCGCTGTTCCAGCGCTTTTTGAATGCGCATCTTCTCGGAGAGGTCCCGGATCACGCTCAGCACGAACGAGCCCCCCGCTTCCACCGGGCTGAGCATGATGTCGACCGGAAATTCCGCGCCGTCTTTTCTCCGGCCGTAGAGTTCGAGACCCACACCCATGGGGCGGGTTTGCGCCTGCGCGGAATACCCTTTGCGATGCCCCGGATGCGCGTTACGGAAGCGCTCGGGCACCAGCATCTCGATGGTCTGCCCCAGCAGCTCCTCGCGCGTGTAGCCGAAGAACTTCTGAACCTGGTTATTCACCTCCACGATTTTCCCGCCGCTGTCGCTGACAATGATGGCGTCGGGCGAGAACTCGAACAGCGAACGGAACCGCAACTCGCTCGCCTTCAACGCTTCTTCCGCCCGTTTTCGCTTCGTGATGTCCCGTACCACGCTCAGAAAGACGCGTCCTTCGGCAGTCTCAACCGGGCTCAGCATGATATCGACAGGGAATTCGGTGCCGTTCTTGCGGCGGGCATAAAGTTCCAGGCCAATGCCCATCGGACGGGTGTGCGGCTGCGCTTCGTATTGGACGCGATGCTCCGGATGCGTGCTCCGGAAGCGCTCGGGAATCAGAGCCTCGATCGGAAGCCCCAGCAATTCCTCGTGCGTGTAGCCAAACATCTTCTGCGCCCGGGAACTTGCCTCGGCTATCCGGCCGTCCGCGCGCGTCACCAGAATGGCGTCAGGGGAGAACTCGAAGAGCTTCTCAAAAGAGGCTCGCAGCGAGCCAGTGACTTCGCGAGATTGACCGCCCATCCGGTCCTTTCGCGCCCAGAACGACGCCCTCGTGCCGCGCACACCGGGCGTGTTCGGCGGCCAGAGGCCATAGCTTGGGAGCAGGGAGTCAGTATAAACGATGTCACTTCGCCACTAAACTGAAATATTACCTGGATAACTGCCGTGCGATCTTGGAGATCGGGTAGATCCGGGCGCGCGGAATCTCGCCTTCGAAGTTCGCTGCGATCACATCTTTTTGTGCCGGAACTCACGGGCTCTGGCCCTTGCCCCTGTGGCTTACCCGCGCCTGTGGAGACGGCATTTCAAGTCGGCGGCTCAGTCTTTCCGACGGAGCCCTCGGCAACACGGGAGGCGTCCGCAAGGGGAAGGCAAGGACGAAAGTGGAGATGAAGATGGGATTGGTCTGAACTTCAGGGACTGACGATGCGGTCCAGGGAGGCGCGGCTGGAAATGGTGACGGCCGAGCCTTTCACTTGCACCAGGCCTTTTCTTTTGAAATCGGCGAACAGCCGCGACACCGTTTCCCGCGTGGCGCCGATCATCTGCCCGATTTCTTCGTGCGTGTAGGCCATGGTGAAGCGCGCCTGATCTTTTCCCCGGTCCTGTTCCGCGGCTTGTTCCAGCAGGAAGCGCGCCAGTTTCTCTTCCGCCGAATGCGACAGCCCGATCATGCGCATTTCACCGATGGCGGAGTGATACGTCTCGCCCAGCTGTTGCGCCACGCGCAGGGCCGCTTCGCCGTGCTCGCGCAGGAACTGCAGGAAATCGGCCCGCGAGACGAAGTTGGCCTGCGACGGCTCGATCACGTCTCCCGTCAGCTCATAGGACTTGCCCGTAATCGTGGCGGGCAGCCCGAGCACTTCGCCAGGCTCCGCCACTCTCAAAATGAGAGTTCGACCGTCGGCGGAGGTGGTGGAAAGCTTGATCTTCCCGCTGCACAAAATGAAAACCCCGCGCGGCGCTTGCCCTTCCACAAACAGGGTGGCGCCTCGCGGATAGACGGCTGAAGACGTGATAGCCGCCAAACTCTCAACCGCAGCGGGAGGAAGGTTGCAGAAAAGCCGCTCTTCGCGGTGGGCGCAAGAGAGGCAGTTTTCGATGATTTCCAGGCTGTACGGGGCGCGCACGGCCGTCCTCCCTTTCACTAGACTGGCGAGCATAGTCGGGTCCGGCAACCGCTCCAGTCACTCTCTTCGGACTGGCTGACAACAGATGGTAGCGTCGGCGGTCGCAGGCTACTGTGTTCCGCACCACACCCGGATGTGATTTGGATCACAGGGGCCCGCCGCGAAATGCCAGTTGCCCGGAGGATCGGCCGCACGATCACGAGGCGCACCTACCTTTCTGCTGCAAGTCTCAGAAATCGCTCAGGGCCTTGAAGGGGAGGGCCACGCGCACGGCGTTCATCACCGCCAGCAGATCGATGATCTCTTGGGCCACCGCGCCGCCAATGGGAGGGAGGAGCCCCACGGCGGCCAGAATCATGCCCACCATGCTGAGCGCCATGCCGCCCACCGCGCTTTCCAGCGCAATGGTGCGCATGTGCCGGCCGATATGCATCAGTTCGTCCACTTTGGCCAGCGACGCTTCCAGGATCACCGCGTCGGCCGCTTCGGAGGTGACGTCGCTGCTCACCCCGAACGCCACGCCCACCGTCGCCGCCTGCATCGCCGGCGCGTCGTTGATGCCGTCGCCCACGAACAGCGTTCTTTCCCGCTGGCCTTCCGCGCGCACGATGGCCACTTTTTCTTCCGGGCTCACGCTGGAATGAACTTCGCTGATGCCCGCCAGGCCCGCCAGATAGCGCACCTCGGAATCGCGGTCTCCGGAGACGAGCATCACGCGCGTGACGTCATGCCGCGGCTTCAAGTGGTCCATGAAGGGCCGCGCTTCCTTGCGCGGGGCATCGCGGAAACGGAACAGTGCCGCGAACCTTTCGCCGATGAGCACCACGCACTCGAGCCCGGCCGCGGCCGGCGGCAGGCCCAGTCCGCGCTCGTCGATCTTGTGGCGCCCCGTGATCCACACGCGGCGTCCGCCGATCAGGCCGCGCAAACCTTCGCCGGGGTGCTCGCTGACTTCCGCCGCAGGTTCGAGCGGAATACCTTGCTTGTTCGCGGCCTCCAGAACGGCCGCGGCCAGCGGGTGCTTCGAGTAGCGCTCGACGCTGGCAGCCAGCCGCAGCACATCCTCGCGGCGCATTCCGGGGGCGCACAGAATTTCTTCCAGCGACGGCTTGCCGTAGGTGAGCGTCCCCGTCTTGTCGAAGATAAGCGTGCGGCAGAGATCGATCTGTTCGAGCACGGCCGGATTCTTGATGATGATGCTGCGCCGCGCCGAAAGCGAGATCGCCCCGATCACCGCCACGGGAATGGCGATCAGCAGCGGGCACGGCGTGGCCACCACCAGCACGGCCAGGAAACGATGGCGTTCGCCCGTGATGATCCAGGCGAGAACGGAAACCGCCAGAGCGATCGGCGTGTACCAGGCGCCAAGCCGATCACCCAGCCGCCGCAGGCTGGGCCGCTGCTGCTCCGTCTCCTGCATGACCGCCATGATGCGCGCGTACCGCGAATTGCTGGGCAGCTTCTCCGCGCGGATGGCCAGCGCCGTCTCGCCGTTGATCGCCCCGGAAATCACCGCCGACCCCGGCGTCTTCCAGATTTCGAAGGGCTCGCCGGTCAAGTACGCCTCATTCATCTTGCTTTGGCCTTCGAGCACCACGCCGTCGGCCGGGCAGGTCTCGTGGGGGAAAACGATTAGCTCATCGCCAACCGCGATGCTGTCGAGCGGGACGTCAACCAAGCCATCGCCGGAACGCCGGTGAGCCTTGTCGGGCATGCGCTTGGCCAGCGCGTCCAACACGGACGAGGCTCTGCGCTTGGCGAATTGTTCGAGCGCGCCCCCTCCCGAAAACATCAACACGATTACGCAGCCGACCAGATACTCGCCAAGCAAAACGGAAGTAACCACCGACATCCCGGCCAGCAGATCCGAGCCGAATTCTCCGGCGATCAACTTGCGCGAAAGAGCGATCACCAGGGGAATGCCGCCGAGCACGAGGACGACAACGAGCGGCGCGACGGACCATCTGTGCGGAACGCCAAGCGCATGGCGCAGCAGGAGATGGATGAGGATGCCCAGCAGCGCCAGTCCTGGAACCGCGAAGGAGGTCAGCCACTCGCTCTTGGGGCGCGCTCGAGGAGCGACGTTCGCCGCAGGACGACGCTCCCGCGGCCCTGTCGGCGTTGCTTCCACCGTATCAACCGTCGCCTTCATGGGACCCGCTCAATGCGAAAAGGCTTGCCCGCTCAAAGGATCACACGGGTTATGACAGAGCATTGCCCGGCCTGCTGTCCGCATGGATTCGTGGGCTCTTAATTGGGCTTGTGCTTGGCCCGGGTGGTGGAATTGCGCAGGCCTTCGAGGTGCGCGATGGTCTTGTGCAGCCAATTGCGTACGGTTTCTTCGATTTCGTATTCGTCGCCGTAGCGGTAAAGCGAGTCCAAAGTCTCGCCGGAAGCGGTCAGACGAATGTGACGGCAGGGAATCTTTTCGGCCTTGGACTCGGGCGGCACCAGGTCGATCAGAATGCAATCGCTGCAGGGAACACGGTCCTGTTTGATGTTGAAGTTGACGCAGCTCGGCGAATCCTCGAACACGCAGGCCGGCCGCCAGGGCTCGCGCGGGGCCCGCCCGTAGCCGCCTTTTTCGAGGAACTCCAATTCCAGTTTGAGCACCTCGAGCAGGTCGCGTTTGTCTTTCGGCATTGTGCACCTCGCGCGTCGCCCCATTCTTGGGGGAAGGCCGGGAAAACACTGTGACTCGCATCACGCACTTCCGTGACGCGCATCATCGTGCCCAATCATTGACCTGCGCCAGAATTCACTCGATTTCTGTGAGTGCCCTCCGATGACAAAGAAAATGTGGGTTGTTTCCGCGCCCGAAAAGCCCGCACGTCCGGGCATTTCCGTGCGCGCGCCCTACGGCCTGGAAATCGTGGAAAGTTGTCTCGATTGTCCATACCGCAAGGAGCGGCTCTTCTGTAACATGGCTCCGATTGCCGTCCAGCGGCTGGCTGCCATTACCGCCCCGTCCACCTATCCCAAGGGCGCCACGCTGTTTGTGGAAGGTCAAGAGCCGCGCGGCGTGTTCATCCTGTGCAGCGGCAAGGTCAAGCTCTCCACGTCTTCGGCCGATGGAAAAACTCTGATCCTCCGCATTTCCGATCCGGGAGAGGTCTTGGGGCTGGCGGGCACAGTGTGCGGCCGCTCCTACCATGCGACCGCGACGGTACTGGAACCCGCCCAGGCCGATTTTATCGCCAAGGCGGACTTCCTGAATTTCCTCGGCGAATTCGGCGAAGCGGCGCTTCGCGTCTCCCAGCAAATGGGAGAAAACTACCACCTCGCCCTGGCGGAAATGAAAACGATTGGTCTCTCCCATTCGGCCACCGAGAAGCTGGCGCGCTTCGTTCTCGAATGGTGCGCCGAACACGATTCCGGCAATGGCCAGGTTCGCGCCAACCTCACACTGACCCACGAGGAGATCGCCCAGATCATCGGGGCCTCCCGCGAGACGGTGACGCGGCTCCTGAGCGAATTCCGCCGAAAGCAACTCTTGCAAATCAAGGGTCACACCTTGATCATCCGCGACAAGCCCGGCTTGCAGCACCTGGCCGCCTCCTGAATCGGTAAGTTCAAGAATCAGCCGGAGTTTCCCGCCCTCGAGGAGCTCGTTTCCCTTGTGTGATTGCGATCACATCAAGTCGTGCCTCTAGTCACTGGCATTGTGGAGAAATTCAGCTAGGTTCAGTACTGCTTTGAGCAGCTTGGCAAGTTCGGAGGTTTTGGATGCGGAACTTTTCAGCACTGCGATGCGCTTCTCTGTTGCTTGCCCTTGCCGTTATCTCAGCGCCCTCTTGGTCGGCTGGCCGCGCTTCACAGACCCAAACAGGCTCCCAGTCGGCTAGTGCGGCACAAAAGCCTTCTAACGCGAAACCTTCTGAAACCAAGATTCCTGAAACCAAAGCCGATACGCAGAACGCTAGCCCCGAAGTGTGCAAGGCCTGCCACGAGGCGGAGTACAACTCCTGGGAGAAATCGCCCCACTGGAAAACCATGCAGAATGGCAAGGGCGCGCTGCACCAGGGCTGCCAAGGTTGCCACGGGAACGCCGCCGCGCACCTGGCCGATCCAACCGATACGGCGAAGCTCTTCAAGTTCGAATCGGCGCCGGCCAAGGAAATCAACCAGCAGTGCCTGGAATGCCACTCGAAGGATGCCGAGCAGGCCCATGCGCTGAACTCCGTCCACGCGCGCAACGGGGTGGCCTGCACGGCGTGCCATTCGCCGCACCATTCCACGCAGCCGCGCTTCATGCTGGCCAAGGCCCAGCCGCAGCTTTGCTACACCTGCCACCTGGAGAAGAAAGCCGAATTCGCCATGCCCTTCCATCACCGGGTGAACGAGGGGCTGATCCAGTGCACCGATTGCCATAACCCGCACGGCACGGCAGGTCCCAAACAGGTTCGCATGGCGGCCACGCAGGACCAGGTCTGCTACAAATGCCACATCGATAAGCAAGGCCCGTTCGTTTACGAGCATGCTCCCGTGAAAGTGGACGGCTGCACGTCCTGCCACGTGGTGCACGGCGGGCCCAATCCGCACATGCTGAAGGTGAGCAACGTCAACCTGCTGTGCCTGCAGTGCCACACGACCTCCAGCTTCAGCAGCGCGCCCGGGGCTCCTTCGTTCCACAACCAGGCGAGTTTCTTCCAGGCCTGCACGCTGTGCCACAGCCAGATTCACGGGTCGAATGTCGATCCGCGATTCTTCAAGTGAGGAGGCCGCCATGGACACCTCGCGAAAAGAAATGGGGCATGCAGTGAAAAGCGAACGCCGCGCGTTGCGCCGTTCCGGAAGTTCAGAGAGAGGGGTTATGGATAGCCGCCGAGCGATTGTCGCGTTGCTGACCTTGCTGTGCGCCGCGCTGTTGCTGCCGTCCGTGGTGCGCGGCCAGGACACCTCCGAGTCGAAAGGGAAGAACACCGGAGATTACAACATCCAGCAGTCCGTCGAATTTGGCTACCGCTGGAACGGCATCAGCGGAAACAACAACACCTACGACACCTTCGTCAATCTGGGCCAGGGCTTCCGTTTGCTGGACTATACCCTGGACATGCGCTCGCTGGATCACAATGGGATCTTCTTCGACGATCTGAACTTCTCCAACTTCGGCTACGGCGGCGATCCCAACGACGTCACGCGCCTGCACATCGACAAGAACAAGTGGTACGACTTCTCGGCCATGTTCCGCCGCGACAAAAACTTCTGGGACTACAACCTGTTCGCCAACCCGCTGAACCCGGCGGCGCTCAACGCGCCGGGCTCGTTGACCACGGGCTGCTACGTGGGGCCGCCCACCACGACGTATCCGCAGGGCGCTCCGATCTTCTGCTCGAACCCTGTCAACGCGCAAACGAATTCGCCGCATGCGCTCGATCTCGTGCGGCGCATGCAGGATTACGACCTGGTTTTGCTTCCGCAGTCGCGCCTGCGTTTCCGCCTGGGCTTTTCCCATGACCGCAACGAGGGTCCCGGCTTTCTCACCACCGACAGCGGCACCGTCCCGGCTTTTCCGGAGTTCTATAGCTACACCACGAACGCGTATCGCGTTGGCGTGGATTACCAGATCGCGCCGCGCACCACCATTTCCTACGATCAGTTCCTCAACTACTTCAAGCAGGACAACATTTCCATCGAGAATCCCACGGCCACTCCGCAGCTGTATCCCTTCGAGGCCAACGGCGTGCCCGTCGATCTCGGCATCGTCTGGAGCACGCAGACTCCCGCGGAGGCGCTGCCTTGCGCGGCCCCCATCACCGACTCCACGACGACTCCGATAACCGCGAACCCGGTGTGCAACGGCTTCGTCAGCTATAGCAATGTGGCCCGGCCGCGCGACTTCATGCCCACCGAACGCGTCCGCTTCCAATCGAATTATTTCCAGAAGTTCGAAGTGGCAGGATCGTTGGGCTACAGCAGTTCGGATTACACCGTGCCCGACTTCAACGAAACGATCGTCGGCTGGACCACGCGCACCTCGCTTCCCGGCACGACGACCACCGGCCCGGTGAAGAACAAGCGAGTGTCCACGGACGCAGATCTGTCGGCGGCCTATTCGTTCACCGACAAGCTGCGCCTCGAGGACTCCTTCCACTACAACGCCTGGCGTATTCCGACGGCCTGGAATAGCACGGTGGGCGAGTTCTTTCCCATCATCGGCGAAACCGGACTGGGCGCCACGCTGGGAGCCTTCACCACCGCCGGCTGCAACGCGTCCAACAACTACAGCGGCCCAGACTGCCCGAACCACACGCTTCCCAACGGGTCGGCCGCTTCGACAGCGGACATTGCCGTCACGAATTATGCGAACTTCTTCAAAGAGGACATGAAATCGAATACGCTCGAGCTGGAGTACGACTTCAGCTCCCGCGTCAGCGCCGATATCGGTTATCGCTACACCCGGCGACAGATCGTCACCTCGGCGGGGAACCCGGACAACTTGGCGGCCGTCAGCATCTACTACCCCGGCGGTTCCACCGCTTCGGCCGCCAACGACTACCTTGCGGCACGTGGAAGTTGCGCCCTGATCGGCGGCGAATTGCCCTCCGGCTGCACGCTGAACGCGGACGGCTCGATCACCTATGCGGCTCCGGCACTCGGCGCTCCCGAAGTGGATACGATGGAGATCAACGAAAACGCGCTGGTACTAGGTGTCCGCCTGACACCCGTCAAGAACCTGCGCATTACCGGCGATCTCACCTGGGGCTACAACGACGCCGCCTACACGCGGATCGACGCGCGCAACATGCAGAGCTACAAAATCCACGCCACCTACACGCCCAAACCGTGGGCCAGCCTGGATGGTTCCGTGCAGATTCACGAGAATCGCGACAACGTGTACACGGTCAACGGCCTGGAGCACGACCGCGCCTACAGCGCCACAGCCACGCTGATGCCGAAGCCCAGCCTGGCCGTCAGCATCGGTTACAACTACTGGGATGTCTACATGCAGGACCTTATTTGCTTCAACTATTCCGTGGGGCCGAGAAACGCTCCGGTCATCACCACGCCCCCGGGCGTGTCCACCACGGCCTGCACCATCCCGGACGCGTCCGTGAATCCCGGCGGCCTGGAGACGCTGTCGACCTACGCCAGCCAGGACCACTTCGCTCACGCCGACGTGATGTGGAAGCCGGTCAAGCGGGTGACCGCGGCGCTCGGCTACGGCGGCAGCTTCGTCCGCGGCAACACCATTTTCCTGGACCAGCTCACGCCCTCCGGAACTCTCGATTATGACTACCAGATGCCCTACGGTTCCCTGACCTTCGATTTGGGCAAGGGACTCAGCTACAAGACGGCGTGGAATTACTACGGCTTCAACGAGACCGGCGTGACCAATCCGTTCGGGCTGGCGGGCATCCCGCTGCAGGACTTCAACGGCAGCAACGTCATGTTCTCGTTGCGGTATGCCTTCTGATAAGGTGCAAACGGTGAAACGGCGGCAGCAGCAAACGTTGTATGATTCACAAAGTCATCCTCTGGGAGGTAGTACAAGATGAAAAACGTGTTCGTTCGAGTCGGCAGTCCTCTGTTGCTTCTCGCTGTGGCCTCGCTTTGCGCGGTGATCCCGGCCCAGGCCCAAGGCGGCGCGGCTCTGTTCAAGGCGAAGTGCGCTCCGTGTCACGGTCCGGACGGCAAGGGCGCAACGGCCATGGGCAAGGTGCTGAAAGTTCGCGACCTCAGCTCCGCGGAGGTTCAGAAGCAGACCGACGCCGAGTTGACCGCGGTGATCGAGAACGGCAAAGGCAAGATGCCGGCGTATAAGGGCAAGCTGAGCACCGGCGATGTCAAGGAGCTTGTCTCCTACATTCGCTCTCTCAAGAAGTAACGCCGGCGGCCTGGCGGAACGCGCGAGCGAAACGCGGGCGTTCGGTTCGGCTTCAGCAATTCCGGCAAGTTAAGGGCGGGCGCGAGTTCCAGTTGTCGCCCGCCCGGAAAAGGAGCGTTCGCTTTCCCCTGCTATGAGTGTGTTTGAACGAATCAAACTCTGGCTGCGTCCCGCGGCTTACCTCGGCCGCAATCGGCTGAGCCTGGCCGGCGCTATCCTGACGACCAGCTCGGCGCTTACCCTGATTGCTTTTTGGCTCGCCGACATCGCCATCGGCGGCAGCCTTCATCCCTATGCCGGCGTTATTTTCTTCCTCGTTCTTCCCGGTATTTTCGTCCTGGGACTCGTGTTGATGCCCATCGGGGCGGCGCTGCACTGGTTCCGGCTCCGCCGGGCCGGTCTGCTGCCGCCCGCGTACCCGCAAATCGATTTTACGGTTCCTGCCCTTCGGCACGCGCTGGGCTGGGTGGCCGGTCTCACGGTGGTGAACATCATCATTTTCAGCGTGGGGGCCTATCGCGGGGTCGAGTACATGGACTCCGTGAAATTTTGCGGGCAGACCTGCCATACGGTCATGCAGCCGGAATATACGGCCTACCAGCACTCTCCGCACGCGCGCGTGGCCTGCGTGGAATGCCACATCGGTCCGGGCGCGCCGTGGTTCGTGCGCTCGAAGCTTTCCGGGCTGTACCAGGTCTACGCGGTCACGTTCGACACCTACGACCGGCCCATTCCTTATCCGGTGCAGAACCTGCGGCCTTCGCGCGAAACCTGCGAGCAGTGCCACTGGCCGCAGATGTTCGACGGCAACAAGCTGGTCGTGATCCGCAGCTTCGAAGAGGATGAGAAGAATACCGAGCTGACCACCGTGCTGATGCTCAAGATCGGCGGGCACACCTGGAACGGGGAAATCGGCATTCATGGGCGCCACCTCGACCGCAATCGCCCGATCGAATACGTTGCGATCGACAAGCACCGCCAGGACATCGCGCAGGTCAGCTACGTCGACGACAAGACCGGCAAGCGGGTGGTCTTCACGCAGACCGATCCGAAGCCGACCGTCGCGCAATTGGACGCCGGCGAGCACCGCACCATGGACTGCATCGATTGCCACAACCGCCCGACGCACACCTTCCAGTTGCCGGGACGCGCCCTGGACGACGCGATGGCGCGCGGGCACGTCAGCCCCGCACTGCCCTACATCAAGAAAGAGGCCATGCTCGCGCTGAAGGCGGAGTATCCGGATCGCGCAACCGCGCGGCGCGAGATTGCCGCCACGCTGAACGCCTTCTATCAGAAGTCCTATCCGGACGTGTTCAAGAACCAGCAGGCTCTGCTGGAAACGTCGATCAGCGGCGTACAACAGATTTATCTCGATAACATTTTTCCCGCGATGAAGATCACCTGGGGCACTTATCCCAATAATCTGGGCCATACGGATTTTCCAGGATGCTTCCGGTGTCACGACGGAAGCCACACCAGCGCCGACGGCAAAACCATACCGAACGACTGCGACACCTGCCACACAGTCCTGGCCATGCAGGAGCAGAATCCGAAGGTGTTGGCGAATTTAGGAGTCAAGTAAGGGCAGCAGTTTCGAGAGGCCGACTGTGTTGCCGAATCATGGAAGCCGCAGGATCCCCCTTTGGGGCTTGCTGATTTCCATTATTTTCGGATTCGCGTTGTGGCCCTCTCTTGTTTCCGCGCAGACGAAATCGGCTCTTTCCGACGCGGACTGCCTCGCTTGCCACGGCCAGAAGGACCTGAAATCCGCCTCCGGGCGCAGCGTCTACGTTGACGCCGCCAAGCACAAAGCGAGTGTGCACTCTGTTCTCGGTTGTAGCGATTGCCACGCGGACATCAAAGAATTTCCGCACCCCGCGCACGTCGCAGAAGTGAATTGCGCCTCGTGCCATGCGGACGAAGCCTCCGCCATGCCCGCCAGCGTGCATTCGGTGTTGGGCACGGGCCCGGACGCCTGCGCGGCGTGCCACGGGCCGGCGCACTACACGAAAGCGGCCGCTGGGCTCGTGCCGCAACTGTGCAACCAGTGCCACAGCGAGGAAGTCAAAGGATTCCTCGCGAGCGTTCACGGCCAAGCGGCCAAGCGCGGCGACCCGCAGGCTCCCAATTGCGAATCCTGCCACGGCCCCGTTCACAAGATCGTTGCTTCCGGAGACCCCAATTCTCCGGTGGCCAAGAAGAATCAGCCGAACACGTGCGCCACGTGCCACGCGAATCCCGCGTTCCTGGCTAAACACGAGATTCCCTTCGATCACCCGGTGCAGGCCTACGAAACAAGCGTCCATGGCCAAGCGATCGCGGCGGGCAACGAGAACGCCGCGGCCTGCGCGGACTGCCACGGCGGCCACGCGATTTTCGAGGCGCGCGATCCACGCTCGAAGATCAATCACTGGAACATCCCGAAGACGTGCGGCACCTGCCATACGCAGATTGCGAAGACATACGAGGCCAGCATTCACGGCCAGGCGGTGGCGCACGGCTCGACGGACGCGCCGGTCTGCACCGATTGCCACGGCGAGCACGTAATTCTCGCGCCGAGCCAGCCCGAATCGACGGTCAATCCGGCGCGCGTCTCGACGGTGACCTGCGGCCGCTGCCACGGCAACACGACGCTCGACGCCCGGTACAATCTGCCCGCGGACCGCGTGCCCACTTACGCCGACAGCTATCACGGCCTGGCGGCGCGCGAGGGCTCGCAAACGGTGGCGAATTGCGCTTCCTGCCACGGCGTGCACAACATTTTTCCTTCGAGCGATCCGCGTTCCACCATCAATCCGGCCAACCTGGCGCACACCTGCGGCGCCTGCCATCCTGGGGCGGGAAAAACGTTCGCCATTGGGCGCGTGCACGTCATGCCAGCATCGCTGGCGGAAGCGCCGGCCGTCCGGCTGATTCGGCACCTGTATCTGGTGATCATCCCGCTGACGATCGGCTTCATGTTTTTTCATCAACTGATCGATTTTCTGCGGAAACTTTCGCGCCGCCGGATCCGCGTGATTTCGCCGGAAGAAGCCGAATATCGCATGAACCGCGGCTTTCGCATCGCGCACTGGCTGGTGCTGGTCAGTTTCACGATCCTGGTGATCACCGGATTTGCGTTGAAGTTTCCGAATGCCTGGTGGGCGCGGCCCTTCATTCTGTGGCACGGGCGCTTCGACCTGCGCGGCACGATCCATCGCGTCGCGGCTGTGGTCCTGCTGATCGGGCTCGGCTACCACATCGCGCATTTGATTCGCGACAAACGCGCGCGCGGGATCATGATGCACATGGCGCCGCAGATTCACGATCTGCGCGACCTGCAGGACATGGTCAGCTACAACCTGGGCTTCTCCGCGGCGCGCCCGGTGCTGGGCGAGTTCAACTACGCGCAGAAGATCGAGTACCTCGCGTTTCTGTGGGGCACGGTGGTCATGGCGATCACCGGGCTCACCTTATGGTTCAACACGCTGGCGCTGCGCTTTTTTCCCAAGTGGGTTCTGGATGCGGCCACCGCGCTGCACTTCTACGAAGCGATTCTGGCCACCTTTGCGATTCTGATCTGGCACATGTATACGGTGGTGTTCGATCCCGACGTGTATCCGCTCGACAGCGTTCGCCTCAGCCTGCCGCGGCACGGAAGCGCGCCATCGGCGACCGGCGATGGTGAGCGCGGTGCCGCGCAAGAAATCGTTCAGCCGGCCGCTCAAGCTGCGGGCGAAGGCGGCGTGGCGGGAGAGAGACAGAAATCGCCGGGCAAGCCGGCGGCAGAGAGTTCCAAGCAGGATTAATCCCGAACGCAATCCAGCAGCGCTCGCCTCAATTCACACACAAGAACCGCAGCAGTTCGGTGCCACAAAAAGCGAAGAACGGGCGAATAAAAAACTGCGCCAATGACATCAAGAACCTTGATGCTTAAAGGCGCTTAAACAGGCTTAAAATGCCACATTTGGCGCCCTGTGGACGGGTTCCCGGGGCGCTCCGGGTGGGACCGAACGGCTGCCCCACGGCGCGGCATGCGGTCTTGGCGGCTTCCGGCGACTGGGAGGGCTGCGCGCGGCGGCACGCGGGCGGTCGCTCGCTCGCGGCACGGGGCCGAGGGGTGGTTGGACACCCCGCGAGTGCCGCATTCTCGAGACGCGCCGTCGAATGGGTCCCCCGTTTCCGAGCAGGTTCCAGGGGCACAAGCTGTTTGCGGCGAGGGCGGTGAGCGGCTATACTTTGTTGGCTCACCTCCCGCGCGGAGTTTCTGTGCAAGGCGAGTTGCGGGCGTTGCGCAGCGGTTTTGCGGCGCGCGCAGAATTGCAAGGGGACGTAGTTCAGTTGGTTAGAACGCTGCCCTGTCACGGCAGAGGTCGCGGGTTCGAGTCCCGTCGTCCCCGCCATTTTCTATCACGCTCCGGAGCGGCCGACTTCTTTGCCGCTGCCATGTAGGAAGCTGTTCGCCGCAACGTCTGCTGTCCCGCGATTCTCTCCAGTTTGCATTTTGAGGGACGGCCGCGCGCCGGAGTTCGAGTCTTGCGACTCCCAGCGCTCGCTGCTATTTTCGGTAATGGCGGAGGTTCCGGCCGATGAACCGCCAATACGACCTGTTTGAAAAGCTCCCCGACGGCAGTTTGGATTTTCGATCCACGATTGCAGGGCTCGAATCGGCAATCACAGCACTGAAGAACCTGAGCGCCCACACGGACAACGACTGCGCTCTCATTTACTTGCCCACCCGAACCGTGATCGCGACGATGCATGGGGCCGAGTCATCGCGCGGCGATTGCGCGCAACCCGCGTCGCCGGATGAGACGATCTCGCTGCTGCGCAAGGAAAATTCACTCGATGTGCGGTTGGATGCGCTGAAAGTGATGGCAGCGGAAGGGCGGCGCAAAATCCGGCATCTGGACGCTGAGGTCAAGAAGGTCAAACGGCAGACTCATGGACCGAAGGCGCCCCGCCTATCTTCCAAGAATCCTCATCGAGGCACCCGCCGCAAGTGACGGTTTCCGCGCCGGCCGTCTGGCGCGGCACGACCCGCAAGGCGAGACGAATTTCCCCGCAATCTGCGGAGACCGCACTTCGAGTGAGATTCTTCGGGGCGAAAAGCGCCCCATTAAAATGACAGCCTTCCCGGGCCGAGGGGCTCTGGTCCCTAAAAGGCTACGCCGCCCTTTGTGATTTAGGATCTGCCGCAACGCTGCGAGGCATCTTTTTCGTTCCAACGGCTTCGCGGGATTTGGGATAGAATCCCGGGGCTTACCGACATGGCTCTTTCTTCCGGAACGCGGCTGGGGGTGTATGAGATCGCAGCGCCGATTGGCGCAGGCGGGATGGGGGAAGTGTATCGCGCGCGGGACACCAAACTCGGGCGGGAGGTCGCGCTGAAGGTTTTGCCGGCAGCGGTCGCCGTGGATGCGGAGCGCACGGCCCGGTTCGCGCGCGAAGCGAAGGTGCTGGCGTCGCTGAACCATCCGAACATCGCTTCGATTTACGGTTTCGAGGATTCCCGCGGCGTGGATGCGCTGGTGATGGAACTGGTCGAAGGGCCCACGCTGGCCGAGCGGATTCGGCAAGGGCCGATTGCGCTGGAGGAAGCGCTGCACATCGCCAAGCAGATCGCGGACGGGCTGGAATACGCGCACGAGCGCGGCGTGGTGCATCGGGACCTGAAGCCGTCGAACGTGAAGGTCACGCGGGACGACGCGGTGAAGATTTTGGACTTTGGCTTGGCGAAGGCGCTGGAGGGCGATCCGGCGTCGGTTGATATTTCATCTTCGCCGACCATCACGCAGATTGCCACGCAGGCGGGAATCATTTTAGGGACGGCGGCGTACATGTCGCCGGAACAGGCCAAGGGCAAAGCGGTGGACCGCCGCGCGGACATCTGGGCCTTTGGCTGCGTGCTGTATGAAATGCTGACGGGGAAGCAAGCCTTCGCGGGAGAGAGCGCGACGGATGTGCTGGCCGCGGTGCTGCGTGGAGAGCCCGAGTGGTCGCAGCTTCCTGCGGGCACGCCGGCGCACATCCGCGTTCTGTTGCGGCGCTGCCTGCAGAAGGACCCGCGGATGCGGCTGCGCGACATCGGCGACGCGCGCATATCGCTGGAAGAGGTTCTTTCCGGCTCGCCAGAATCCTTTAGCGCGGCGGGAGTGCCGTTTCCGCTCCTTCACCGCCCTTTGCCGTGGGCGGTGGCGGGGCTGGTGGCAGGCGCGTTGATCGCCGGACTGGCGCTATGGAGGTTTTTAGCGCCCGCGGGGCAGCGGCCGATCCACTTCAGCGCGGTGACGAATTTTCCGGGCGTGCAGGCGCAGCCGGCAATTTCTCCGGATGGGCGTTCAGTGGCGTTCGTGTCGAACCGGGACGGAAATTACAACATCTACGTCGGGCTGATCAGCGGCGGAAGCCTGGTGCAGATCACAACCGACGCGAATCTGAAGGCGCGGCCCGCATGGTCGCCGGACGGAACCACGCTGGCGTACGCGCGTCTGAATCATTCCGGAGTTTGGGACATTTGGGAAGTTCCCGCGTTGGGCGGAACGCCGCGGCGGGTGATTTTGAATGCGAGCGATCCGGCGTGGTCGCCGGACGGCCATTTTCTGGCGTACGAAAATGGGAACGACCGCGGGCTGTGGGTTTCCGGCGTGTCGGGAGAGAACGCGCACCAGGTGGCGGGAACGATCGATGATCCCGGAGAACTCTGGCGCGATACGGAACCGCGGTTTTCGCCCGATGGGCGGCAGATCGCGTTTGCGCTGCGCGCGACCGGGCCGTACGGCGAATTGGAAGTGGCCGACGTGGATTCGCACAAAGTCCGGCAATTGACGCACGATAACGCGCTGGCGCTTTCGCCCGCCTGGTCGGCGGATGGGCGGTACATCTACTTCGCGTCGAGCCGCGGCGGCACCATCAACATCTGGAAGATTCCGGCGGCGGGAGGGGAACCGGAACAGGTCACGGCGGGGCAGGGGGACGATGCGGAACTGGACGTTACGGCGAAAGGGATCGTCTTTTCCACGTGGCGCACGAACACGAATATCGCGCAGCTCGATCTGATGGCCAAACCGGGGCAGGAAAACGTCAAATCGCTGACCACCGATCCGGCGCGCAATCAAATCGCTCCGGCGTACTCGCCGGACGGCAAGCACCTGGCGTATTTCTCGAATCTCAAAGGGGCGGAGAACGAAAGCATATGGATGTCGAACGCGGATGGGTCGAGTCCCATACAACTGGTCAAGGACGGGCAAGTGAACGTGTTTCCGGTGTGGAATCCGGACAGCGAAAGCATCGTGTACCGAGCGGAACCCGCGGGCGGAGCGGAAACGGGGAATGACTACCGGAGCGTGTCGATTTCCGGGGGCGTGCCGAGCACGGTGCTGCGCAATGCGACAGGGGATTTCTTCGACGTGCGAGCGGATGGGCGGCTGCTCTTCTGGAATGCCAAGGGCGACGTCGAAACGTTCAACCCGCGCGATGGCAAGAGCGAGGATCTCGGTACGCTGCCGGTGCATTTGAAATGGGTTCCCCTGCGATTTTCGCCGGACGAACGGTCGGTCGCCTTCATCGTGACCGCGAATCGCGAGGATGATCCGGAGGAGGGGCTGTGGCTGGACGACTTCAAGAGCCCGCCACGCCAGATTTTCCGCGGGTGGGTCCTGTGGTTCGCGCGCGGCCCTGAAAATCGAATCTATCTGCTGCAAGGCAAACCGGATCTGAAGGGCGTTCTGTGGAAGGTGGGCTGGGACGGGAAGGGGCTGGAGCGGACTTCCGCGACGGTACCGATCGTGCGCTCGTATTGGGTGGATCCGGCGCAGAATTCGCAGGACTACTTCGACATTTCTCCGGATGGGCGCGACGTGGCGTTCGAGAAGCAGACGATCCTGAGCGCGAATATCGGCATGATCACGAACGTGCGATAGCGGGAGTTCCCACGCGGACCGCGCAGGGAATCCGTGGTCTCGTTGATGTCAACCTTCGCGTAAAATCTTCTCGTGCCGCGTTCCTTGAAAGCCGTTCGTCCGCGCATTGTTTCGCTGGCGCCCAGCGTCACCTCCATTCTGCTTGCGCTCGGCGCGCGGCGCGACGTGGTTGGTGTGAGCAAATGGTGCAAAGACGTTGTGTGCGTGGGCAGCCTGCCGCAGGTGGGCGATTGTTGGAAGATGGATGTGGGCGAGGTCATGCGGCTGCGACCTACTCTGCTGATTGGCTCGGTTCCGTTCGCCGCGGACACTGTGGCCAAGCTGCTGGAGCAGCCGGTGGCGTTTCTGGCGCTGAACCCGCGCAGCCTGGCCGATATCGAAAGCAACGTGCGGCTGCTGGGTCGGCTGGCGAATCGCGCCGGCGCCGCGGAAAAGCTGATTGCGCGCATGCGCGGCGCGTTCGCGGAAGTTGCGCGGCGGGCGTCGAAAATGCGGGCGAGGCCGCGAGTCTACTGCGAGGCTTGGCCCAATCCGCGGATCAGCTCGCCGCCATGGGTGGCGGAGCTGGTGTCGCTGGCGGGCGGGGAATTCGTGACGCGGCCCGGCGAGCGCGTCAGCGACGAGGCGGTGGCGCGCGCGAATCCCGAACTGATGATTTTGGCGTGGACGGCCACGGGCGAGCGCGCCGACCGGTCGCGAGCGCTGCAGAATCCCGCATGGCACGATACCCTCGCGGTGAAGAATGGGCGCGTGGTGGTGATTCGCGATCAGCTGCTGAACACGCCGGGACCGCCGTTGATGCAAGGAGCGCGCGAGCTGTTCCGCGCGATACACGGGCGCAGGTGAGCGGAGCCGCGGAGATGCGCAAATGCTGACGGTGGTCGCAGGGCTGATTGCGTCGCAGGGCAGGGCGCTGGTGTGCCAGCGGCGGCGGGACGCGGCATTCGGGCTGATGTGGGAGTTTCCGGGCGGGAAGGTCGAGCCGGGCGAGACTTTGAAGGAAGCGCTCGAGCGCGAGCTGCGGGAAGAGCTGGGAATCGCGGCGCGGGCCGGGGCGGAAATGTATCGCACGGTGCACAAATACGCGGAGATGCCGGAGGAAATCGAGCTGGTGTTTTTCGAATGTGGCATTCGGGAAGGCAGGCTCGAAAATCTCGCTTTCGAACAAATTGCCTGGCGCGAGCCGCGGGAATTGGCGTCGATGAATTTTCTGCCGGCGGACCGCGAGCTGACCGGATTGCTGGCGAGCGGAGCGCTTCCGCTGGGCGAAGCGTCTTTGTGAGCAGGAGCTGAGATTGGGCGAGCCTGCGCGCGCAGGTAAGCGCCATCAATCGCAAAAATGCCTCAGAAACGCACGATCGTGGGCCTTGGCGAGGTGCTTTGGGACCTGCTGCCGGGCGGAAAGCAGTTGGGCGGAGCGCCGGCGAATTTCGCCTACATTTGCGGGCTGCTGGGCTGCCACGCGGTGGTCGCAAGCCGTATCGGCGCGGATGCGCTCGGGAAAGAGTTGCGACAGCGGCTCGCGGAATTGCAAGTCGACACATCGTTTCTGCAAGTGGACGCAACACATCCGACGGGGACGGTGCGCGTCAGCCTCGACGCCGAAGGCCAGCCGGCCTACGAAATCGAGAAAAACGCGGCGTGGGATTTTCTGGAGTGGACGCCGGGATGGGAAGGATTGGCAGGGCAGGCCGACGCGATCTGCTTCGGGTCGCTGGCGCAACGGTCGGCGGCCTCACGCGGGACGATTCGCGCGTTTCTGGGCGCGGCCCGGCCGGAGGCGGTCCGCATTTTCGACGTCAATTTGCGGAAGGACTTTTTCTCGGCGGAGGTGCTGGCCGAATCGTTGCGGCTGGCGAATGTGGCCAAGCTGAACGACGCGGAATTGCCGGTGGTGATGAGAGCGCTGGGACTTTCGGGCGAGGACGAACAATCGTCGGCGGAGCGGCTGCGGCGCGCGTTTGGACTGCGGCTGGTGTGCGTGACGCGCGGCGGGCGCGGAAGCGTGTTGGTTGGGGAAGGTGAGTGCGACGAGCATCCGGGGGTTGCGGTGCGCGTGCAAGACTTGGTGGGCGCGGGGGACGCGTTTGCGGCGGCGCTGGCGGATCATTTGCTGCGCGGGTCTTCGTTGCCTGTGATGAATGAGGCGGCCAATCGGATGGGTGCGTGGGTGGCCAGTCAAGCGGGAGGAACACCTCGTGGCGATGCGGCGGCGATCAAAAATTGCGGGCCAGTGATCGAGGAAGGGAAGCGCTAACGACCTACCACCGAGGACACAGAGAAGAACTGGAGCACACAGCGCGGCAGAGCCACAACCCAAAGACGAGGAAGAAGCAGATCCCTCACCCCCATTCCCGCAAAGACGGCGGGACTGGGTTCGGGATGACACTGTGGGCGGCGTTCTCAGAGAGACGTCGCGCCTGGACAAAAGAAGGCCAGGATCAGTAGTACGGAGAAAAACCGCCGGAAGGGTGGGGAATTGGCTGGGAGGCCTGGACTCGAACCAGGATAATCAGATCCAGAGTCTGATGTACTACCGATTGTACGACCTCCCAGCAGCTTGATTCCGCTTAGTTTACAGTACAGCGCGACTGGCACACAAGACGGAGCGGATGTTCGTATTGCGATGCGGAGAGATTTCGGCGCTAGAGATGATCCTAGTGATTGAGGAACGGAAGTCCCGAAAACTCATCACAGAGGACACCAAGAGGGACTGGAGAGCGCAGAGGACACCGTCGGGAGAACAAGGAGATCAGCGACAGGGGCAAGGCGCCAATCAGTTGCTATGGGTCAGGAAGGAGGCGAGGAGGCGGGCTCCGAAAACGCCAATGAGCGCGAAAAGAACGCTGACCAGAAGCCAATCGCGAGGTGTGTCCCGGGATCCAGCCTCGGCGGCCAGGATCACAGCCGCGAGCAGAAGCAGGACCAGGGAAAGCCCGCGATGGAAGCGGCGAATCTCCGAGCGCAGCCAGGAGTCGAGGTGGCGTTCGATTTGGCGGCCGTCATCCGAGTCCGTGCAATCCGTCTTGCAATGGCAGGCATTGCAGACATGCGCGGGCGCCCGATACAGCACGAGCTGCCGCCCGTAGTCGGTCTCTCTGCGTTCGAGGTGCTGCCCGGCGGGGCATTTCCAGGCATCGAGCTGTGGATGATAAGTGAATCCAGCGACGTGGAACTGTTCCGAAAGACGGTGCGACTGGCGGGCAATCCATTCCAGAACAGTGGCTACGGCGACAAGAAGAAGAGAGTAGGCCGCCACCATCAGGACATCGGGATGCATGCCATGAATCACGATTGTCGCGCACCCGATTCCACCACTTCGGTAAAGAGAACTCCCTCGGGTTCCTCGATAGCCGGCGGCGGAGCAGGATGGCGAATCCCCAACCAGGCGAGATAGAGGACGGGGAGAATTCCACCCACGATGAACAGAACATCGCCGGGAAAACGAAGCCAGGTGATCAGGATATTGAGGCGGTTGTTGAGAAACTCGAGCGAGCGAGCGTAGAAATAGCCTTCGTTGACCGAATGGTAGAGCTGCATGATGCCCAGCGGAAACAGGGAGGCGAAAACCATCCAGGCGAGCCCAATGTTGAGTGACCAGAAACTCACCTTAGCGGCGCGATCCGACCAGAGCTTTTCGGGAACGATGTAGCGAAGGCAGAACAGCGCCAAACCCACCGCCATCATGCCATAGACACCCATCATGGCAGCGTGTCCGTGGTTCGGCGTGAGAGCCGTGCCGATCTCGTAGTAGGACACGATGGGAAGATTGATCAAGAAACCGAAGATGCCGGCGCCCAGAAAATTCCAGAATCCCACGGCGGCGAGGAACATCACGGACCAGAAGTGAGGGAAGGTCGTGTGTGAGCCCGCCTCCTGTACCGCTCCGAGTTGCAGGAAGCTCCAGGCTTCCAGGGTGAGGAAAGTCAGGGGGATCACTTCGGCAGCGGAGAAGAAGGCGCCCAGCGCCATATGCAGAGCGGGCTCGCCGGAAAAGTAGACGTGGTGCATGGTGCCGACCATGCCACCGGCGGAATAGAGGAGAACGTCGAGGTAGATCATGCGGAGAGCGATACGCTCATGGACGACGCCGAGCAGAACAAACAGGTAGGCAACCATCACGGTGGTGAACAACTCGAGAAAATCTTCGACCCAGAGATGCACGACCCAGAAGCGCCAGAAATCCGTGGTGGTGAAATTCTCGGCGGGCCGTGCGAGAAGTCCCACGGCATAGAATGCGGGAATGGAAAGAGCCGAGAAGAAGAAGAGCCAGGGCATGTTGCCCATGTTCTCCTGAGCCAAACGCGTACGCAGCCCGCGGAACATAATAACGATCCAGAGAAGCAGGCCGACGGTGAGCAAAACCTGCCAGAAGCGTCCCAGATCCAAATACTCAAAGCCCTGATCGCCAAACCAAGACCAGTAACGGTGAATCCAGCCCTCGATCCCGGCATATTCGCCCGCGAGGCTCCCGAAGACCACAATCGCCAGGGCGCCCAGCAGAGCGTAGGCCAACCAGTTCTGGCGGCGCGGTTCGTGTCCCGCGACCATGGGGGCCAAAAAGATTCCGGCGGCGAGAAACGAGGTGGCTACCCAAAAAATGGCAAGTTGAATGTGCCAGGTGCGTGCGATGTTGAAGGGCAAAACGCGCGCCAGATTCAAGCCGAAGAAGCCGGCGATGTCCGCCCGGTAATGCTGCGTCGCTCCACCGAGCAGAGCCTGCAAAAGGAAAAGCAGAGCCATGACGAAGAAGAACCATGCGGTGGCGCGCTGAGCCGGACTCAGCGCGACTTTCCCGGGAGCGCGGAAAGAAATGCGAGTGCGCTCTTTTCCATGCCAGCCAAGAAAGTTCCAGCGCCCGAAAACGAACAGCAGGAGGCCAATGCCTCCGAGTAAGGCAATCAGCGACAGCACGCTCCAGACAACCGTATCGGCGGTGGCATGATTTCCAACGAGCGGTTCCGGCGGCCAATTATTGGTGTAGGAGTAGGGCAGACCGGGCCGCAGAGCGGCGGCTGCCCAAGCCGACCAACTGAAGAATGCGGTGAGCTGCCGAATTTGCGCCGGATCGGTAATCGCGCTGGGGCGGAGTCCGAACCGCGTGGTCGGCTGCGAGAAGAACTGCTGATAGTGCCCGACAAGTTTTTCAAAGGCACCGGCCTGGGCGGCGGTGTAAGTGAGCTTGCCATCGGCGGGATCGTAGCGGTTCGTCTTGAAATCTGCGATAGCGCGCAGCTTTGCCTGACCCGAGTTGGCCCCTCCATCGTGATCGATCACGAGGAGAGCCGCGCGGTGAAGATAATCGGCGGTGAAATCAGGCCCTAGATAGGCGCCATGGCCAAAGATCGTGCCGTACTCCATCAGGCCGTTGCGCAGGAAAACTTCCTGGCCATGAATCACGTCGGCTCGGGTAAAAAGTACGTTTCCCGCGGGATCGACGACTTGCGCGGGAATAGGCGGTTCGTCGGTGTAAGTGCGGTAGGCGAGAAGGCCCAGGATCAGGAAGCCGACGAGAAAGACAATGGCGACAGCCTGAACCCAACCGCGTCCCACAAGGAGTTCCCGCTTGGCGTTCCGAGTCATAAAGGCTCCGTTCCTGGCCGGTGCGTGGTTCGAACCACACCCATGCGCGCGCTGTTTCGTGCTGTTGGGGGCCGTCGCAGGCGAAGCTTACTGCCGTTTCGCTGAGAGTGGCAACGGGGAAATAGGGCGGTATCTCAGGTCATCTGGATCCGTGGGGAGGGGCGTCGCGCGGGGGGATGGGGACGAGGCGGCGGTTGCGCACGTAGAACTGCTGGCCGCGCCAATTGATGCGGCGGGGAAGGAAACTGGCGAGCCAAGCGAAGAAGGCGAAGGCGTCGCGCAGCGGAAGGAGCCAGAATTTGCGGCGGACGAGATCGTCGCGCATGCCGGAGACGCCCACAGCCCAGGCCATCCACACACGCAAGAGCAGGTAGACGCCGACGTATGCCGCCGCCATCCACGCAAAGGGCGAGAGGGCAGCGCCAACAATCGTCCAGGGCAAAAACTGCGTGAAAATCAAGCCGAAGTGGCCGCCACGCCGGGAATGTTTGATGCTGGCATACCAGCGCGTCTGCTGGCGGAATGCGCCGGCGAAAGATTCCCGCGGATAGACGATGGAAACGGGGAAGCGGCTGAGTTCGACGCGATGGCCGGCGCGCGCGATGCGATTTCCGAGCTCGTAATCGTCGGAAAAATGATCGACGAGCGCTTCGAAGCCGCCGATCTCAGCGAGACGGGCTTTGGTCGTGGCCATGGCCGCACCCAACATGAAATTGACCCCCGAAAGCCGGCGCGAGACGAGAACACCAGCGGCAAAATCGGTGCTGTTACCCAGCGCAACAAGATCGGCGGAAAGCGAGGCTCGCGCCTCGGTAAGGCCGCGATAGAGGCAAGTGACGCCGCCCACTGCGGGGTCGGCAAAGGAGGCCGCAATCGCGCGCAGGAAACCGGGCTCGACGCGGACATCGCTGTCGCAGACGAGAAGCAGATCGTGGCGCGCTTCTTTGGCCATCCGAGAGAGCTTGTTCACCTTGTCGCTGACGCCCAGCGGCGGCGAGCCGACGAGCAGGCGCATCGGAATTTGGGGGAAGTCGGCGATCAGCTTGCGAATCACCGGAATGGCGGGATCCGTTTCGTCCGAGACGCAGAACAGCATCTCGAATTCGGGATACTCCTGGCGGCAGAAGCTGGCGTAGTTTTCGTAGGCTTCGCGATCGATTCCGAAGATGGGGCGCAGAATGCTGATAGCCGGCAGGCGTTCAGGAAGGGAGGAAGCGGCCGCCGCAGGATCAGAGCGGAAGAAACGATGGGCGGCCAGAATCGCCACGATGAGATACAGGAAGGGGATCAGCGCCAGCAGCAAGAGCGCGTCGCGTATCGCGATCCAGGCCATGCGGGCTCAACTTCTGCCGACAAAAATGAGATAGACGCCGAAACAGACCAACAGGACGCCGATCCAGCGATGATAGCTGACATCCTCGCCCAGAAACCAGCGTCCGCCGATGGCGCCCACCACATAGCCGAGGGAAGTGACGGGAATGACGAAACTGACGTCGGCGCGCGCCAGCATGCCGAGCAGCGCGAAATAAGAAAGGGCCATCAAGAAGAAGCCCAGCCACATCCAGCCGATCTTGAACGCGCGGCGGCCGGTGCGCAGCAGGCCGCGCGGCGTGAAGTCCTTCACCTCGCCGATAATTTTCATGGCGCGGGTGACGCACATCTCGCCAAACGTTCCGCCGACCACGATAAAGATCAGCAGCGCGATTTGCGTGGTCATCGCAGCGGTCCTTCGCCGAGAGGCGGGGGCGAAAAGGGCGGCTCAGCGGTAGCGGGCGAAGTGTAGCCGATGAAAGCGACGCCGACGCACACAACGAGAATGCCCATCCAATGCAGGAAAGTGATTTTGTCGCCCAGGATGTACTTGCCCAGCAGCGCGACGGCGCCATAGGTCAGGGCGGTGGCCGGTTGGACGTAGCTGTAGTCCGCCCAGCTGAGCACGCTGATGTAGCAGACGAAAAAACCGATCATGCAGAAGGTGCCGCACCACACGAGAGGAGAAGTGAAGACCAGGTAGACGTAATGGGCGATTGCGCCGATGCGCAGCGATGCGGGAATAGCGATTCCGCGCATGCCCTTGCTCATCAGCAGGTCGCCAAACGGACCGAACAGGATGAGCAGGGCGATCAGCGCGTAGGTTTTCAGACGCAGGTGGCCGGCGACCCCCATGCCTCCCGCTAGTCGCTGGAAATTTCGATGCGCGGCTCAATGGCGGGAACGCGAACCAGAGCCTTCTTCTCCACGCCTTTGCGCGCGACTTTCCAGCGGTCGGCACGAAGCTTCAGGAAGTCGACAGCCTCGTGGTACAGGCGCTTGCGCTCGTGGGAATCCCACAAAGCCTCGCGCACGATGCGCCAGGCCACATGCGGGCGGAAATAGTAGCTGTCGTAGAAACGATTGACGGACTGGACCATGTATTCGCGGGTGAGGCCGGGGTACTCGAGATGCGGAAGCTGGTGGCCGTCGGAATCGGTCAGCGCTTCGGAGGCGAGGAAGCCCTCACGGACGCCCTGATCGTAGAGTTCGGTGCCGGGATAGGCGTGGGCCATGGAAACCTGGATGGTTTCGCAGTCGAGTTCCTTAGCGTAATCGATGGTCTTCTCGATCGTATCTTTGGTTTCGCCGGGCAGGCCGATGATGAAATCGCCGTGGACGTGGATGCCGACCTTCTTGCAGTTTTTCACGAAGGTGCGGCCCATTTCTGTGGTGGCGCCCTTCTTGATGTTCTTCAGGATCTGCGGATCGCCGGACTCGAAGCCGACGATCAAGAGGCGGCAACCGGCATCGGCCATGGCTTTCAGCGTTTCATAATCGCTGTGCACGCGCGCGGTGCAGGACCAGCGGAAACCCACCGGCTTGAATTCCTTGCACAGCGCCAGGACGCGATCCTTGCGGATATTGAAGGTGTCGTCATCAAAGAAAAATTCTTTGGCCTGCGGGAACATCTTGTGCGCCTGGCGAAATTCGCGTGCAACGTTCTCCACCGAGCGCACGCGCCAAGCGTGCCCGGAAAGGGTCTGCGGCCACAGGCAGAAGGTGCAAAGAGCCGGACATCCGCGCGCGGTGTAGAAGGAAACGAAGGGATGGAGCAGGAACGGAACGTTGTAATTTTCGATGGTCAAGTCGCGCTGATAGACGTCAGTGGCAAAGGGCAGGGCATCAAGTTCCGCTGTTTGCAGGGGCGGCCGGGAGGGATTGTGGACCACCTTGCCGTCCTTGACGTAGCTGATGCTGCCAATTTCGGAAAGGGGCTTGCCGTTGGCGTAGTCGACGACGGCATGGTCGAATTCGCCGCGAGCGACGAAGTCAATGTCGCAGCTGGCCAGCAAGCTTTCGGCGGGCTTGATCTGCACTTGCGGACCGACAAAGGCAATTTTCAGGCTGGGCTTCTTCTCCTTCATGGCGCGGGCCAGGAGCAAATCGCTGTGGAAGCCCACGGTGGAAGTGAAGAGAACGACGAATTCGAAGTCGCGCGCGGTCTGGATAACTTCTTGAGGCGAAATGTGATGGGGAGGGCCGTCCAGAAGACGGCTGCCCGGGAGCATACCGGCGGGATAGGCCAGCCAAACGGGGTACCAGTAGGACTCTATCTCGCGCGTTGCGGGCCAGCGCGATCCAGCTCCCCCGTCAAACTTCTCAAAACTTGGCGGGTTCAAGAAGAGCGTCTTCATGACAGAAGGCATGTAGTGTATTCCCCCTTGAAGCTGAACAAGGCCGCAACCCAGGTAAACCCGTATTGTACTAGATTTACCTCAAACCCCGATAGCAAGTTCATCCAAAAGGTCACTGTTGCAACACCTTAGCTAACTGGCCGGTGGCCTGAAGGATCTGGAGCTGGCTCTTCTGCCAGGCCAGATCGGCGTCCAGGAAAGCCATCCATTTGTCGCTTTCAGTGAGCCGGGCCTGCTCGACGTCGGCCAAGGTGGCCTTGCCCTGATCGAGCTGAGCCTGGAGGACTTCGAGATTCTGTTGGGCAAGCTTGAGGTCCAGGCGCGCAACTTCTCTGCTGGCCTGCAGTTCCTTCGACTCTCGAGTGGTCTGCAGGGCCTGCAGCCGGACCTGGTGGCGGCGATTGTCCAAGTTGACTTCGGCCTCAGCGAGCTGGCTTTTGGCCAGCGCGACCGTGGCCCTGGTTTTGCTGGCGAAGAGCGGAATGGTGATCTCCACGCCGAAGTTGAAATTGTTGCGAGAAAAGTGTTGGTAATAGAGATCGTAGTTGTTCATCTTGCTGAGCACGCTGTACTCGCCGACGATGTCGGCAGTGGGCCAAAAACTGAGGCGGGCGCCGCGCAAGAGATGCTGGCGCGCGGCGCGTTCGTCCTCCGCTTCCTGAACGCCTTTATCGTTTTGAACCGCGAGATTGGCGATCTGCGACTGCTGCAAGCCGGTGCCCAGGGAGGGCTCCTCAGTATTGACGTTAATGGTTTCGTTTTCGGGAATGCCGGTGAGGTCGTGCAGCTGGGCCGTCAGGGCATCATCGCGATCCTGGAGTTTGAGCAGGCGCTCGCGGATTTGGGCCAGGGTCAATTCGGATTTGGTTTCGTCGATGGGAAGTTCCTGATTGGCGGCCACACGCTCGCGCGTGATCTGCAGGATTTTCTCCGCGCTGGCTTCGTCGTCGCTCATCAGAGAGGAAAGATGGCGCACCTCGGCGAGCTCGAGATAGGTGGAAGCGGCCTGCACCATCACGCGGTCCTGTGTCTGCTGCAGCGCAACCCTTTGGCCTTTGGCGCGATCCTCCGCCGCGTGCTGCTGCCCCTTGAGCAAGGGATTGAAAAGCGACTGGGAGTAGTCGAGCTGAAACACGGCCGGAGGTCCGGCGCCCGGCAGAGAAGGAAAACCGTAGGTATAGACGTAGCCGCCGCCCGTATAGAGATTGGGCAGGAAGGCGGCGCGGTCCAGGCGCGCCTGGCTGTTGGCGACGTTGTACTCGACGCGGGCCAGGCGCACGTCGCGGCTATTCTGCAGCGCGAGAGTGACGGCCTCGCGCAGCGAGAGCGAGCGTCCAGCGGCGTTCGTTTGGGCGCAAAGGGGAGCGGCAGCGACCAGCAGCGAAGCAAGAGCGATGCAGTGGAGTCTATTCATAGCGGAGAGCTTCCGTGGGGTGAAGTCGGGCCGCCCGGTCGGCCGGCAGATAACCGAAAACGAGCCCGGTGGCGCAGGACACGACGAACGCGAGCACTACAGAAAACCAGGAGATCGGGATGACGATGCCGCCGGGCATGACACCGCTCAGCAAATCCGCGACAGGGGGAAGGTGCAGCACGAAATTTGCGGTGACGGGGATCAGCACGCCGATGGCTACACCGATCAAGGCGCCCGTTCCGCTGATCAGGATGGCTTCGGCGAGGAACTGGAAGAGGATGGCGCTGCGCGGCGCGCCGATAGCCTTGCGGATGCCGATCTCGCGCGTGCGCTCGGTGACCGTGACGAGCATGATGTTCATGATGCCGATGCCACTGATGGTCAAGGCGATGAGTCCGATCAGGATGAGCAGCACGGTCAGGGCGCGTGAAATGTTCTGCGCCGCTTTGAGGATGCTGGCCAGGTTCCACACGCGATACTTTGCCCCGGGACGGTGGCGGCCAGCCAGAACATCGCGAACGCGTTGTGTCACAAAGGGTACGTCCTGGGGGCTGTCGGCCTGGGCATAGAAGGATTTGAAATAATCCGCGCCGGTGTAGTCGCGGATGAGCGGAAAGGGCACAATCACGGATTCCGCGGTGATTTCGGTTTCGCCGAAGGTAGCCACGCGCTCGCGGAACACGCCGATGACGGTGAAGTAGAGTTCTCCGATGCGCAGGGTGTGGTTCACCGGACTGCCGTACGGATAGAGGGTGGCGGCGAGTTGTTGCGTGATCAGGCATACCTTGCTGCGCGAGATCATGTCGTCCTGATCGAAATATCTTCCATCGAGAATGACCAGGCGGCGGACGTCTTCGAAGCCCTCCGTCACGCCGACCAGGCTGATCGGATGCACCTGGCCCGACACGGTGATGCTCATGCGGATGTCGTTGGTTCCGGCGGCGCGCAGCACCTGCGGAATTTCCAGTTCGACCGCCTGGAGATCGCCGGGGGTGATCTGATCGGAAAGGAAAACATTCTGGGAGGCGCCGGGACTGATCATCTCGGCGAGCACCAGGTTGGAGCCCACGCCCTCAATCTCCGAAATGATGTAGCGCTTTCCGACCAGGGAAATGGTCACGACGAGGATGATGCAGGCGCTTCCGATAATGACGCCGAGCATGGTCAGCGCGGCGCGCACTTTGTTGGCGCGCAGCGCCTGCAGCGCGAGCTGAAGATTTTCGTGCCAGAATGCGAGCGTGTTACGCATAAGAACCGCTAAGAACGCATTTTTGGAACTGGGCCCACGAGTCCGGCCGGGCGTCAGCGCGACGCTTTTTCGAGCCGGGCGAGGCGCGCCTGAGCGCTCTTGCGCCCGGGCTCAAGTTGCAGGGATGCGCGATATTGTTCCGCGGCCTGGGGCAGCCGCCCCTCGAGTTCGTAGAGGCGTCCGAGCCACTCCCGGGCTCCTGCGTGGGAAGGCCATTCGCTCCGCACCGGAGCGCTGGCCAGAAACGATTTGATGTATTCCTCGGCGCGATCGAGATTGGAACCTGCCAGGATCATCGCCTCGGCGCGAAAAAGAGTAACGCGTGGATCGTTGGGACTGATCCGGGCTACCGCATCCAGAGCGGCATTCATGTCGGCGGGCCGGTTCTGTCGTTGAAAGAAAGTGATGACGTCGAAGTACGGTTCGGTGTCCGCCGGCTTCGCCGCCAGGACCGCGCGATACTCCTTCTCCGCCAGGTCCGGCCGTTTGAGCGCCTCAACATCAAAGGAGGCGCGCGCCAGGTGCCCGGCCACCGGATCGATGCGCTCGATGGCTTGAACCTGCGCGAGGGCCTCATCATTGCTGCCGCCGATCACCCAAGGCGCATGGATACAGAACTCTTCGAGATCGCGGCGCGCGGAAACATTCATGGGGTCCAAGTGCACGGCCCTCTGGAAATGCCGTTTTACCTTTCTCGCGGCCAAAAAGCTTCTCTCGCGGTCCGCTTTCGCCGCGTAATCGCGCCCCAGCCACTGTTCGTAGACCGAATTACCGGGCTGCAGAGCCACTGCTTTTTGCGCGTGCGCAATGGCTTGATCCACGTCGCGAATTTCGAAATAGCATCGGCCCAGCCAATAAAAAGCCTCCGCGCTCGAAGGATCGCGCGACACGACCGAGCGCAAGGTGCTGATCGCGGCCGGATAGTTGCCGGCGCCAAACTGGTGCTGGGCGGATTGCAGGAGCACGGACCAGTCGGCGGAAGAAGGCGAAGGCGCCATGCGCGCAGCCAGGCTCGCGGGCATGACCGCCAGCACAGTTGCGACGGCAAACATCACGATGATTCTTCGACGGTAAGCGATGCTCACGATGTCTCCGACACATTCACGTCCATCTTGTTGCGCAGCCGCACGTTGGTGGGGAGGGCAACTTGCTCGCCGAGATGGAGTCCTTTGAGCACTTCATAGTTCGATGCGCTGGCGATGCCTACGGTGATGTTCCGGCGATACACCTTGCCGTCGACGTACACGTAGACGTAGCGCTGGCCTCTCTTGTCATACGAGACCGCCGCGCGCGGCACGACCAAGGCGTCCTTGCGCTCGCGCACCAGAATGCGAACTTCCACGTTGACGTTGGGCAAAAGCTCGCCCTCGCTGTTGTTCACCGAGCAAAGCACTTCGCCGACGGTGCGGCTTTCCCGCACCACGACCTCTTTGGGAATTTGGGTGGTCTGGCCGGTCCAAACCTGGCCCGGCTTGGCATCCCAAGTCACCTCGACGCTCTGCCCGCTTTCGAGCCAGCCGATATCGGGTTCATCCACGAAGGCGCGCACGCGGATGTGCCGCAGATCGGCCATTTCGGCGAGAACCTTTCCGGTCTGCACGTAATCCCCGGCGCGAACCGGGAGGGAATACAAAGTGCCGTCGACCGGAGCGACAACCGTCGCGGATTTCAACTTGTCCTCGAGCGAGCGGATGGTGTCGCGCTCCTGGCTAATCTGCAGGGTCGCGCTTTGCCCTCCGACCTGCGCGGAGGCCTGGAGAGCCTGTTTCCTTTGCTGCAGCGATTCGAGCTTGGCGCGCGCCTTGGCGAGATCGGCTTCGTTCTGCGCCAACTCATCGAGCGTGGCCGCCTGTTTGGCTACCAGCGCAACCAGCGCTTTATGATTGCGCTCCAGGTTGGCCACTTCGACCTGGGCTTGCTGTAGCTCGCCTTCGAGCTCCGCGACCTGGCTGGGAGGTCCCCCGGCCTGAGCGTTGCGCAGGTCCGTCTGCGCAGCCAGCAAAGCGGCGCGAGCCTGCGCGAGCTGGCTGCGAATATCCGCGGAATCGAGCTTGAGAATGATCGCACCGGCTCGCACGTGCTGCCCTGCCGTGGCGAAGACTTGATCTACAAAGGTTGGGTACTGGGCGACGGCGATGGTGGGGGAAATCGGCTCAACCTTGCCGTTGCTGGTAACGATGGCGTTCAGGTCCTGGCGCGCAATGGTGACGACGGTCACGGAAGGTGCTTCTCCGCGCGAGGCCACGATGATCGTAACCAGCACCGCCAGCCCGACCACCAGCGCCACAATCGCCCATCGCTTTTTTCCCTTGCTCTGCGCCATAACAGCCGCGCGCTGGCGTGCGGCAACCCCCTGGATCAACTCATTTTAGCAAAGCGTCTCCGATTCTAACGTGTATAAGGGCCGTGGGTGCTATCAGTTATATACGTGGATGCTACACTCGAAACAGAGGATGCCAGTTGTATTCGTCATTGCGCGCGATTGGCTGCTGCGGACCGCGGTCCGCGCAGAACTGCGTGAACGGGGAATCGATGCGCTCGGCATCGATTCGGCGGACGATGCGGGGCGCGCGCTCGCGTCAGGGCAACTGCCGAGTGTAATTGTGCTGGAAGGCACGGCAGAACTCGCCTCCAATCCAGGACTGCAAAATCTCGTGTCCCAGGTTCCCACGATTTTGATTGCGTCGCGCACGGAAAGGATTCTGCTGCCTCCGGTCGAGCCGGGGGCGCCGCCGAGGCGCGGCGCCGTGCTGTACCGCCCGGTCCAAGTGGGTGAAATTGTCTCGCGCGTGCTCGGCCTGTTGGAGAAAGGGCATCTGGCCTGAGCGTGATTAGGTGATCTGGAGCGGAGCTGGCCGGTGCGCGACTGCGCCGTCTCGCCGTATGTTAAAATCCGCGCATGAGTGAAGCGCAGCAACCGTCCAGCGCAACACAAGCCGCAGAACCGGCAAAGCCGGCAAAGAGCGCGCCAGGGTCGAGCGCGAAAATCCATCGCGTCTGCATCGGGTGCAACAATATGTTTGAAGTCACGATGGAGAATTACGAGGCCAAGCACTGTCCCACCTGCCGCAAGAGCTAGGTGGAAATGACGTGCCGTTCAGGCCATTCCCCCGCAGGGCCCCAGCGCATTTTGCGTGTACGGTCCAGCCTTCTCCCCCGGCGTAAAGTGTCGTAAACTGTTTCGCAATAAGCCTGCGGTGAGCGTAGCTCAGCTGGTAGAGCATCGGTCTGTGGAACCGAGGGTCGTGGGTTCAAATCCCATCGCTCACCCCAACTAACCTATTGAATCAATTCGGTCGAGACCCCCGACTTGGCATCATTTGGCATCAAAATTCGTGCCATTTGCTCAACCGCCGCACGCTGTGATTTCTCCACAATGTGCGAGTACGTTTCGAGCGTGATGCTGGCATCAGAATGTCCCAACTGGGCCTGCACGGTTTTCGGACTCGCGCCCAGATCAATCAATAGCGTCGAGGCCGCGTGACGAAAAGCGTGGAACCCACAACGCGGAATCTTGAGTGAGTCGAGAATGGGCCACAGCTTCCGCTGCACAACCTTGTTCGCTGAGTGCGGCCTGCCCGTTCGAGTTGCAAACAGCAGCCGCGCCGGATTCGGTTTCCAGGCCCGCAGATAGATTTGAAGTGTCTCGCGCAGCGCATCAGGCATCGGAACCGTGCGAAGCGCAGCACGGCTTTTGGGGCTTTGAATTCTGCCGTACCACGCCGAACGCCGGATGTGAATCGCACCGCGTTGAAAGTCCAAATCGTCCACGGAGAGCCCGCAAACCTCACCGGCCCGCAAACCTGTGAGCGCCACGACAACAAACATGGTGTGGTACGGCTCCTCTCTTGCGGACGCGAGAATTTTCCCCACTTGATCTGTTAAGAAGAACCGAACCGGTCTTGCGACTTCCTCTGCGGGAAGAGCGAGCGCATCGCGGCGCACTTCCCCCACGATGTATCCCCAGTTCCGCGCAGCACGGAGAATCGAGCCGAGGGTAGCCAGCACGTTCAACAGCGTATGCCGGGAGAGCTTCGGAGCTAATCCGGTCACAAGCTGCTGTGCCGTTTCCTGCGAAATTTCCTCCAGCCTGATTCTGCCGAGCTTCGGGATGAGATAGCAGCGTAGATGCGATTCCGCCGCTTTGCGTGAGGATGGTTTCGAGAGCGCCAGCACATTCCGCTTCCATTGCTCCACAAATTCCGCGAATGTGGCGGAACGCCCAGGGCGATAGGTTGGCGCGTTGATACGCGAAAGCACAAGATCGAACCGCCGCTGAGCAAGCTTCCGCGTCGGAAGTTCTCGGAGTGTACCGAGAGCCACCTTGCGGAGCACTCGCTCAACCTGTCCTGCGCTGGTCACGATATCCTCGCGGTACTGCCCGAACCACTTTCGCTCCCTCTTGCCTCGCAAAAGCAAACTTCCCTTCTGATACCGCTTTCGGGCCATCGAGCCTCCCTTCGGCTCGTTGACCTGCGGCCCTTGCGGTGGAGATGCTAGCACATCCATTGAGTCCGGCCAGGCAGTATCGCAACTCAAGTGCTGCTTAGCTCTCAGGTTTCCCGACTCTCCATATCTGTTCGACATCGGAACTCCAAGGGACAAGGATTGGAGTGGATAAGGGGAAGTGGTTAATGGGAATGGGATTAGGGAAATGGGTTAAGGCGAGTGGGTCAAGGGGATGGGTAAATGGAGCCCGCCCTGTTTACTGCAACGGGCTGCCGGGATGCGGCGGCAAGCTTGCCGCCGCATCCCGGCGCTGATGGCCCTCGTGTCTGCGGTCGCCCTGGTTCATTTTGTTTGTTGCAGAAACTCGCGGAATAACCGGTGGTAGAGCCTGTAGCGTCCTCTTTTTGTGCGGATCAGCAGGCCCTTCTCCGCGAGTCTCGCAAAATACTCCCTTTGAAATTTGCGGGTGAAACGCCGGGGTGCGAATTCTCCGTTGCCGAGATTCGCGAACTGGTGGATGAGGTCAAGTTCCTTCGCGCTCAGGCGCGAGAGGTCCTGGCAGAACCTCTCGCGGCCCAATTCTGCCAATATCGTTGGCCACACTTGTTCAAGAGCCTGCGGGACAATCCGGCTCGTCGTGGCTGAGAGGTGCTTCGACACGCAGGCGAGGAAGTAGGGATGTCCGAGGGTTTTCTCCTGAAGCCAAGCGGCGACCGTTTCCGAAATGTCGGGCGCGAGATCGAAGACCGAACGTAGGTATTCGACGATCTCTTCGCGCGTGAACGGCTCCAAATACAGTTTCGTGTAAAACCGCACGGCTGGGTCGGCCAGCGCTTTTGTTTCCGCGAAAAAGTCCGACTTCGCCGAAAAACAGATGCTGTAATTGAGCATCTCGATGCCGAACCATTGAAATTGGCCTCGGAGCATGAGCGCGAGGTCTCGTTTGCTGATGCTGGTGATGTTCTGGAGGTCATCCACGAAAAAGATCGCGCCTTTGAGTCCTGACGGACGCAGGAAGTGATCCCAGGCCTCCGTGAGCGTGTGCCTGAGGAGAGAGGTGCCTGTACTGAGAAAACGGCGCGCAGGTTCGCATTCGAACGCGAGGGCACCGAAGTGGGCATGCTTGAACCGCCAATTTTGCAGCTCGGTCCGCACTCGGCCTTGCATGTAGGGGTGAGACAGTAGTGCCTCCGCGAACTTGTCGAGCAGGATTTCGGCAAATCGCAAATAGTCGGGAATATCGCTGGACACTGACAGGCAGACCGGGAGCATGGCGAAGATCGGTTCGGAGCACATGTCAGCAAACTTTCCGAGCAAACTGCTCTTGCCTATTCCCCACTCTCCGAGAATCGCGAAGGAGCTGGTCCTTCCTGCCGCAAGTCCATGCCGTAAAGCCTCGCGGAACTCGTCTATCTCGCTTCTTCGGCCTACAAATTCGTTAGGTCTGACCGGGAAATTCGGTTCGGGAAGCACGGCCATCCTCCAAAACTCACAAAAGTCACAATCGTCAATTTACGTTTGTGATTTTTGTCACGTTCGTGGCTAAGCCGAGGACGGCAGGCCTGCCGCCCTCGGCACGGAGGTGGGCGGAGCTGCGGAGTGGATTTTGCAGCGTGGTTTTTCTCGAAGACGCAGTCGCTAACCGATTCTGGCTAGGGGTTCTCTGCACCTCTGCGGCGGGCTATCGCCCGCCGCAGACGGGAGGGCGCCCAACGAGTTATAGCGTGTCCACTGCGGTTTGTGGACCGGTCGCAGCTTCAGTCTTTGGTTCTTCCACTTGCGACGGTTTTATGCCGCTGCTTGCTTTTACGTTCGGCTGCTTCGGTTCTTCCGGCACGACCTCAAACGTGTTCGTGGGCAGCGTGGGCAGAAAGTGCTCAGGGACAATCGTCTCCGCCGCGAAGATCAAGGCGTAGAGTTCGACCGGGCCTCGCTTCCCCGGTACCCTGATCCTTTTCACGCATTGACCGTTTTCATCCGCTTCCACAACTTTTGCTTGGGCCAGAAGGTCATAGAGGTGGTGGTTGGAAGGCAGCGTGATCTTGCGCTCCTTCAAGTAATGACGGGCCGTGGAGAGCGAGCGCGGGATGACCGCAGCGGCTCTGTCGCCGGTGACATACACTGGTGCGCCACGGGAATTGACCTTCAGCCTGCCGCCAGAGATCAGGTCCCTAAGGGCGCGGATGAAGTGGTTGACCTTGCTGTCTTCTCGCTTCAGCATCCAGTCCGGCGCGGCCAGCTCGACGCTCTGCTGATCGGCCTTGCTTACCACAGATGACAAAGGTGTTGATTTGTCATCGGTGTGAGTGCCGGCCAGTGCGGCCATCAGTTCGGGCAACCGCTCCAAACCGATGAACCGAATATCGGCGGGACCCAAAAGATGGTGCATGAGCCATTGGGAGAACTGGGCATGGCCGCCGCGTACCCGATTCGCATTCCATTTCAGCACCGGCTCCACTTTGACCTGCCTCAGAAACTCGGCATAGGTCTGGTGCAGAGGGGACCAATGCTGCCCTCCTGCCCAGACATCCATGTCCAAGAGTTTGCCGAGGTCGTGGCCCAGACCGGCGAGGAAGTAGAGGTACTGGGTTGCGAGAGGGTCCGCCTCCAGATTGAAAAGGGCCACGTCGGGAGGGGCATCGGGGAGAAGCGTCTTTTCAAACTCCTCCAGCATCTTCAGCGCGACTTCGAGCGAGTGCTGCAGGAGCCCGAAGCGGTCGCTGTGGTGATGGTCGGCGCTGGCCGGCAGGTCGCCGACCAGGTCGCGTAACTTTGCTATGACACGCCGACCTCGTGCGCGGCAGTCCATCTCTTCCGGCAGCCAAGACAGGATGTTCTCGGTCAGTTCGTCGAGCAGCACTCGCTGCGATTCCGGGGGCGGTTCGAACATCCCCCGTACCGCCCCCGATTTTTGCCCCCGGGGAGGTTCCGGTACAGGAAGGGTAAGGGTTCTATCTTGGCGGAAAATCTGCCGAGAAATCTGCCGCCAGATTTTCCGCGACGCAGCCGCTGCGCTCTTCACCATGACACGCCTCCTTGTTCGCCCGAAATGTTGGTATTCGTGTGGGTGCCGTTGTTGTGGATGTCATGTCTGGAATGCCGCTGTGCGTTGCTCAGCCCTTGGTTGGCGAGCTTCCGGCCTCGCAGCTCGCGAAGCTTTTGCTTGTTTGTGATGAGCGGGCGGACGACGGGCACCACCTTTCGGACGCGATAGATCGTCACCATGTCCCGGAGCGGTAGGTATACGCCTTGTGCCTCCAGGAGCCGCTGCAGCCTCGTGTAGTTGAGCTGGCGGCGAAA